>CAJIAT010000511.1_pt1 | contig 50818 bp, 33 predicted proteins | sample 9199161 | NCBI WGS metagenome assembly CAJIAT01 (sample SAMEA7708281, study PRJEB35096) | sediment metagenome | biome: marine neritic benthic zone biome [ENVO:01000025]; feature: sediment [ENVO:00002007]; material: shallow marine sediment [ENVO:03000034] sea grass bed [ENVO_01000059] ... | reverse complement strand
GTCCGACGCCTGGTTGACGTGCATCACCGTCCGGTGGAATACCCCGTGCTCCTCGCAGGCGGGCCCGAAGAGGTGGTAGTCGTCGAAGATGCGCCCGATACGGCCGAGGACGACGACCTCGGCGTCGGCCTGGAAGCCGATCCGGGCGAGGAGCTGGTTGAACGGCTCGCCGGCCATCGAGAAGATCGGGATCTTCTGGCTCTCCACCAGGCAGTTGAAGATGTCGATCATCGGAACCTCGGTCTCGATCATCTTCGAGGCGAGGACCCGCATCATCGGGTTCACGGTGGGGCCGCCGGCGGTGATCCGCGCATCGCTCGTGAGCTCGGGCTTGCCGTCGATGGGCTCACCGGCGCCGTTGAAGATGCGTCCGAGGATGTTGTCGGAGTAGGTGACCTGCTTCGGATGGCCGAGAAAAGTCACCCGCGCGTCCGTGGACTGGCCCTTGCCGCCGGCGTAGACCTGCAGGCTGACGATGTCGCCGTCCAGACCCACGACCTCCGCCGTCGAGACCTCACCGTCGACGTTCTCGACCAGGGCGAGCTCGCCGAGGGCAGGGCCACTGGCCCGCACCCGCACCCGCAGCATGTCGCCGACGATCTCGAGAACGCGCGTGTGGCGCACCAGCTCGCTGGTCATCTCCCCCTCCCCTGCGCGCGGAGACGGAATATACCGCAGCCGCAAGATCGCGCGATATCCGATTCGGGCCAACCGCTGATTGGTGTCATCGAGATACCTGTTCCGGGTCGCAGCGCACGCTCGAGGTCGTGACTCGGTCCGCCATCTCGCGACCTTGCGCAGCTTCGAATGCTGCGCCCGAGCCCACAGGGATGTGTTGACGGCGTGTCGCGAGATGGCCGACCGAGTCACGGCCGCCGCCATCAGTGTCTCGCGACTCGGAACAGGTATTCGGCCGCGCTCGCCCGTCCATCTTCGGGGCGCCTGCGTCCGTGACCGGCGGAGGCACCAGGCCAGGACCGCGCGGTGTCGCCGGGAGCGAGCCGCCGGCGCCGGCGCATCGATGTTCGGATGAGGCCGGTCCGGTGCGGGTTGCGGGGACCGACGGCCGCGGGGATGCGGCCGTCGAGCCTACATGGACGTATTCACGGCGTGTCCCCGCAGCCCGTACCGGGCCGGCCGACGCCCGGGTAGCCGCTTGACCGATCACGAATGCGCGCCGGCGCATCGGTGTTCGGATGAGGCCGGTCCGGTGCGGGCTGCGGGGACCGTCGGCCGCAGGGATGCGGCCGTCGAGCCTACATGGACGTATTCATGGCGTGTCCCCGCAGCCCGTACCGGGCCGGCCGACGCTCGGGTAGCCGCTTGACCGATCACGAATGCGCGCCGGCGCGGGGGCTGGCGCCGGCGCCTCGTCCTGGTGCACTGTCCGCAGCGGGGCGCCCCCGACCCGCCGGGGCGTCAGGGCCGCGGACGCGAGGCGCCGATGGCATCTGCAACCAACCCCTCGCGGCGTCGGCGCGCCGGCGGACGCAGCGCGAAGCGCCGCGACGCCGGGCCGGCGATCGCTCAGCTCCCGTGGGAGATCCCGGTCAACCACGACCGGCCGACCGAGCCCCTCGACGAGGACGGGGTGGAGGCGATACACGACGGCGCGATGCGCGTGCTCGAGGAGATCGGGATCGAGTTCCTCAACGACGAGGCGCTCTCGGTGCTGGCCGAGGCCGGCTGCGAGGTGAGCGGTCAGAATGTGCGCATGGACCGCGCCTTCGTCGCCGAGCGTATCGGAACCGCGCCGGCCCAGTTCACTCTCACGCCGCGCAACCCGGAGCGTCAAATCGTCATCGGCGGCCGGCACATGGTCTTCGGCAACGTCTCGAGCCCGCCGAACTGCTCGGATCTCGATCGCGGCCGCCGGGTCGGCGACCGGGAGAGCTACCGCGACTTCCTCAAGCTCACCCAGTACTTCAACTGCATCCACTTCGCGGGGGGCTATCCCGTCGAGCCGATGGACCTGCACCCCTCGGTGCGCCACCTGGACTGCCTCTACGACAAGCTGACGCTCACCGACAAGGTTCCCCACGCCTACTCGCTCGGGAGCGAGCGGGTCGAGGACGTCATGGAGATGGTGCGCATCGCGGCCGGGCTCAGCCACGAGGAGTTCGACGCCTCACCGCGGATGTACACGAACATCAACTCCTCGTCGCCGCTCAAGCACGACTGGCCGATGCTCGACGGCGCGATGCGCCTCGCCCGGCGCGGGCAGGCCGTGGTGGTCACCCCCTTCACCCTCGCCGGGGCGATGGCGCCGGTCACCCTCGCGGGCGCCGTCACCCAGTTCGTCGCCGAGGGGCTCGCCGCGATCGCCCTGCTCCAGTGCGTCAGCCCCGGCGCGCCCTGCGTGCTCGGCTCGTTCACCTCGAACGTCGACATGCGCTCGGGCTCGCCCGCCTTCGGCACCCCGGACTACATGCGGGCGACCCAGATGTCCGGTCAGCTCGCCCGCCGCTACCGCCTGCCCCTGCGAGCGTCCAACGCATGCGCTGCGAACTGCGCCGACAGCCAGTCTGCCTGGGAGAGCGCCTTCTCGCTGTGGGCTGCAGTGTCCTCGGGCGTCAACATGGTCTACCACGCGGCCGGCTGGCTCGAAGGGGGCCTGTGCGCCTCCTACGAGAAGTTCGTCCTCGACTGCGAGACGCTGCAGCAGATGATCGCCTACATGAAGCCGGTCGGGGCGAGCGAGGAGGAGGTCGCCGTGGAGGCGATCGCCGAGGTCGGGCCCAACGGCCAGTTCTTCGACGCAACGCACACCCAGGCCCGCTACAAGGAGGCTTTCTACAGCCCATTCCTGTCGGACTGGAGCAACTTCGAGAGCTGGGAGGAGCGGGGCTCGGTGACTGCGGAGTGGCGCGCGAACGCGCTGTGGAAGAAGATCCTCGCCGAATTCGAGGCGCCACCGATCGACGAGGCGGCGCGCGAGGAGCTCGAGGCTTTCGTCGAGCGCCGCAAGGCCGAGGGAGGGGTGCCGACTGACTTCTGACTGGCCTCTGGCCAGTCAGAAATCAACGCGATTTCCGGCGTTGCCGGAAATTGCGTCTTCGCCGGATGCGCTGCGGCCCTCGTCGGGCACACCGACCTGACGACCGCGGGCCGCTGGCGACCCGGCGAAGACGGGATTTCCGGCGACGCCGGAAATCCCGTTCCACGCCTCCCGGCCTACGGCCGGGAGGCGTGGAAGGCGGCGAACTTCACGACGTCGGTGGCGTCGATGCGACCGAGGGGGCCGTCGCTGTAGGTGGAGGCGATCACCTTGCCATCCGGCGCCAGCACGAACTCGGTGGGCTGGATGATCTGGCGGCGCTCCTCCCACCAGGCGTCGAGCGCCTGCGCCTGCGCACGGGTCACGCCGAAGCCTACGCGGAAGTAGACCTGGTCCGCGATCTCCTTCGCCTTGTCTTGCGGGTCCACGCTCGCCGCGAACACCTCGACGCCCGCGGCCTCGAGCTCCGCGCGCTGGCTGTCGTAGCCGACCAACTGTCGGCGACAGTAGGGTCACCAGTGCCCGCGATAGAACAGGATCGCCCGGTAGCCGTCGCCGAGACCGCCGGGGAGATCGATCGACCCGCCGCCGACCAGCTCGATGCTGAGCGGGGGCAGCTCGTCTCCGATTCCGCGCTTGCTCACGTTGCGTTGTCCTCGTCGCGCTCGATTGCCGTCCGGGCACCGTCTTCGACGGCCCGGGCCCGGGTCGCATTAGACAGCAGGCGCCATGGTCGCGCCAACGGGCCGCCGGGCCTCGCGGACCGGCTCTGGCCACTGCGCCCGTCCTCCACGCTGGCGCAGGCCCGGCCTTCGTGCCTCTTGCGAGCTCGGCTCGGTGCCGCCCGCCGCTCACTCGGCCTCCACGAGGCGGCGGTAGAAGGCCGGCTCGCGGACGTCCCGGATCCGCGTCCCGGCGTAGCCCGCGGCCCGAGCGGCCTTCACCACGGCCAGGTAGTGCCGGTTGCAGGCCCGGCGGTGGTCCTCGGGCAGGTCCCTGCCAGGTATCGTCGGATCGCAGGGCCGATCCGGAAACGGACCGATCGCGGCGCGCAGAGCGCCCACCGCCTCGTCGTCGAGGCCGGTGAGATCGAAGCCTGCGCTCGGGTCCGATAGCTGCTCGTGCACGTCGTTCAGGATCAGCATCGCCCCGAGCACGACCGCGGTGAGCACGAATGCGGTGATCCAGCGCCTGGGGCTCATGGGCGTCCGGCATGGCCTGGTCCTCGGGATCGTAGCGCGAAAGCGCCGCCGTCGAGATCGCCGTCCGGGCTGGTCAGCACGCGCGCCTTGGGCGAGGATCGCCGAGGCCCCCGAGCGGGCCACCAGCCGATGCGGAGCAGCGCGAGCAGCCATGAGCGAGACGCCCGTCGAGTACCAGAGCGGATTCGGAAACGAGCTCGCCACCGAGTGCCTCCCAGGCGCCCTCCCGGTCGGGCGCAACTCGCCCCAGCGCCCGCCCTACGGGCTCTACGCGGAGCAGATCTCCGGGACCGCCTTCACCGCGCCCCGGGGCGCCAACCGTCGCTCCTGGCTCTACCGGATCAGACCGGCCGCGATGCACGGGCCGTTCGAGCGTATCGACGCCGGGCTCCTGGTCAGCGAGTTCGACGCCACTCCGACGCCGCCGGACCAGCTCCGCTGGGGCCCGCTCGAGATCCCGGCGACAGCGACGGACTTCGTCGCCGGGCTGGTGACGATGGGCGGGAACGCGAGCTGCGCCATCCACCTCTATGCCGCCAACCGCTCCATGGAGCGCTACTTCTACGACGCCGACGGCGAGCTGCTCATCGTCCCGGAGCACGGCCGACTGCGCATCGAGACCGAGCTCGGCATCCTGGAGGTCGAGCCCCAGGAGATCGCGGTGATCCCGCCCGGGCTGCGCATGCGCGTCGCGCTTCCCGACGGCGAGGCACGGGGCTACGTGTGCGAGAACCTCGGCGCGCTGCTCCGCCTCCCCGATCTCGGACCGATCGGCTCGAACGGCCTGGCCAACCCGCGCGACTTCCTGTCGCCGGTGGCGCGCTACGAGGACGTCGAGGGCGCCTTCGAGCTGGTGGCGAAGTTCGGCGGCAGCCTCTGGTCGGCGCCCATCGACCACTCACCCCTCGACGTCGTCGCCTGGCACGGCAACTACGCGCCCTACAAGTACGATCTGCGCCGCTTCAACGTCATCGGCTCGATCAGCTACGACCACCCCGACCCGTCGATCTTCCTGGTCCTGCAGTCGCAGAGCGACACGCCGGGAGTCGACGCCATCGACTTCGTGGTCTTCGCGCCGCGGATCCTCGCGATGCAGGACACGTTCCGCCCGCCGTGGTATCACCGCAACTGCGCGAGCGAGTTCATGGGGCTCATCCACGGTGTGTACGACGCCAAGCAGCAGGGTTTCGAGCCCGGAGGGGCGAGCCTGCACAACTGCATGACCGGACACGGGCCGGACACGGGCACCTTCGAGAAGGCGAGCAATGCCGATCTCTCCGAGCCGGACCGGATCAGCGACACCATGGCGTTCATGTTCGAGACGCCGGCGATCATCCACCCGACCCGGCACGCGCTGGAGACACCGCGGCGCCAGCTGGCGTACCCGCGCTGCTGGGATGGCCTCGGCAAGCACTTCGACCCGCAGCGCCGGTGAGCAGCCTCGCTTCAGTCCCCGGGTCGGTCGTGGCGCCGGGCACCCCCTCGGCGCCAGTCCGGAGAGCAGCCCATGGCCCTTGACCCAGAGACCTTCCGCCAGCTCCGCGACACCGTAGAGCGCTTCGTCGCCGAGCGCCTCGTGCCGCGCGAGAACGAGGTCGAGGTCGAGGACCGGGTGCCCGACGACGTCGTCGACGAGATGAAGGCGCTCGGCCTGTTCGGGCTCACGATCCCCCAGAGCTACGGCGGGCTCGGGCTCGACATGGTCGAGGAAACCGAGCTCGCCCTGGTGCTCGGGCGCACCTCGCCGGCATTTCGCTCCGTGTTCGGAACCAACATCGGGATCGGCAGTCAGGGCATCGTGATGGACGGGACCGAGGCGCAGAAGCAGCGCTATCTGCCCGGCATGGCCGCCGGCGAGATCATCGGCTCGTTCTGCCTCACCGAGCCCGGGCACGGGTCCGACGCCGGGGGGCTCGAGACGCGGGGCGACCGGGTCGGCAACGGCTACGTGCTGAACGGCACCAAGCGTTACATCACCAACGCGCCGCGCGCGAACGTGTTCACGGTCATGGCGCGCACGGATCCCGACGAGCCCGGCGCCCGAGGCGTGTCCGCCTTTCTCGTCGACGCCGACTCCGACGGCATCCGCCTCGGCCCGCCGGAGAAGAAGATGGGGCAGCGCGGTGCGCACGTGTGCGACGTGGTGTTCGAGGACTGCCACGTGCCCGCCGACGCGATCATCGGCGGCGTCGAGGGCCGCGGCTTCCGCACGGCGATGAAGGTGCTCGACCGGGGCCGGATCCACATCGCCGCGGTCGCCGTCGGCATCGCTCGCCGGCTCGTCGACGAGTCGCTGAGCTACGCGCTCGAGCGGGTGCAGTTCGGCAAGCCGATCGCCGAGCACCAGCTCGTGCAGGCCATGCTCGCCGACTGCGAGTCCGAGTGCCTCGCCGCCGAGGCCCTCGTGCGCGACGCTGCGCGGCGCAAGGAATCCGGAGAGAACGTCGTCAAGCTCGCGGCGGTGTGCAAGTACGTGGCCACCGAGATGGTCGGCCGCGTCGCCGACCGCGCGGTGCAGATCCACGGCGGTGCCGGCTACATTGCCGACTACGGGATCGAGCGCTTCTACCGCGACGTGCGCGTGCTGCGTCTCTACGAGGGCACCAGCCAGATCCAGCAGCTCATCATCGCGCGCGAGATGATCCGGGGCGCCTCGTGAGCGCACTCGCCAGGGGCGTGCGGCCGCAGGCAGGCGGAGGAGCCCGATGACCGACGAGCAGCGTCTCGAGGAGATCGAGACCCGGATCGCCTATCAGGAGCTGGCGATCGAGGATCTCGGCGGGTCAATCGACGCGCTCCAGGACCGGCTCCGCCAGCTCGAGCAGGCGGTGCGCCGCCTCGCCGAGGAGCTGGAGGCCGGCAGCGGTCCCAGCGGCCCCCAGGTCTCGGGCGACGAGCGCCCACCCCACTACTGAGCGACGGCGTGGTCGAGGGGGCCGAGAGCGCGAATGCACCGCAGGGGGCGCCGACCGCACGGCGGTGCGGGCCGGCTGCCCAGGCTCTCGCGGTGGAGACGCCTACGGTGCTCGGGCTCGCCGGAGCCACCTGGGGCATCGCGGGCGTCGTCGCCCTGCTCGGCTTCGCCGTCTGGCGTCTCGGTGCCCACGCCCTCGAGATGCTCGCGCTGCCGCTCGGACCAGGCCACTGGGCGGGGCTCGTCGCGTGGGTCGCGTTCATGGCCTACAGCGAGGGCTACCGCGGCTTCCAGCAGGCCTTCTCACCACGGACGGCGGCGCGCGCGCGGCACCTCGCCGGCCGCCCGCACGCGCTGCGCGTCGCGCTCGCCCCGGCGTTCTGCATGGGGTTCTTCCACGCAACCCGCAGGCGCATGGCAACGACCTACGCGCTCACCGCGATGATCGTCGGCTTCGTCGCGCTCGCACGGCTCCTCGAGCAACCCTGGCGCGGGATCCTCGACGCGGGCGTGGTCATCGGACTCCTCTGGGGGATCGTCTCGCTCCTCTTCAGCACCTGGGCCGCCTTCAGCGACCCCGCCTCGACCGTCCCGCCGGAGATCCCCGACGGGTGACAGACCGAAGGTGTGTTGCGCGCTCGCAACACACCGGTCACTTCCGACCGGCAAGCTTTCACTTCAAGCGCCAAGTCTGTGACAGGCCGTTCCCCTACGATGTCTGAATTCCGCAACGGTGTGACCTTTATGTCACGGACATTCCACGCTAGGCTCCGTCGGCGTCTGTTCTCGGGGGAGGAGAGATGAAGCGCAAGCTATGCCTTGCAGTGCTCGCGGCGCTCGCAGCGCCCGCTTCCGCTCCGGCGATCGAGCACGCCATCTCAGGGCACGTGAACCGCATGATCCGCTTCGCCGACGACGGCAAGGCCTCCGAGATCCAGCAGCTCGACAGCGACCACTCGAGAACGCGCATCCGTTGGCGCGGCAACGGCGACATCGGGCGCGGCATGCGGGCCGGGATCTACATCGAGACAGCCGTGGCCTCGAGCCGGTCATCCGTGGCGCCGATCAAGCTCGACGGTGACGGAACGGACGCCACTTTCGCGATTCGGCACTCGGCGCTGTCCTTCAGCGGCAAGTGGGGCCAGATCCGGCTCGGTAACACCAGCGAGGTCCTCGACGGCGCGGCCCAGGCCGACCTATCTGGTGACACGCTCGCCATGTGGTCCGAGGCGCCCGAGGACAACGCCGGCGGTATCGCGTGGCGCACGAGCGACGGCGGCGTCATCACTGGAGCAGGCTGCCCCGCCACCGGGTGCGCCGTGGTCGACACCCGCAGGGACTTCGACGGTGACCGCGTCAACCTGCTGCGCTACGACTCCCCGAGCCTCGGGCCCGTGTCCGTCAGCGCCGCGGTCTTCAACGACAATGCTTTCGACATCGGCGCTGAGCTCACGAGCACCCTCGGCGGCGGGAAGCTGCTCGTGCGCGGCGCTTTCTCCAAGGAGGACCAGCGAGGTGGGTACAACCAGTGGGCGACCTCGGGCTCGTACCTGTTCTCCCAGGGCACGAGCTTCACCTTCTCCCTGGGCGGGCGGGACCTGAAGGGCTCGGGCGACGACCCGATCAACTACTGGTTCAAGCTCGGCCACAAGTGGGGCAACAACGCGCTCTCCATCGGCGGCGGGCAGACGGAGGATCTGCTCACGAAGGGCGCCAACTCCTGGGACGTCGGAGTCGGCTTCGTCCATACGATCCCGAAGCCGGGCGTCGAGCTGTATGCAGCCTTCCATCACCTCGAGCTCGATCTCGACTCGACCGCCGAGTCCACGCTGGCTTTCAGCGGCTCGAGCACGAGCACCGAGGAGATCAACGTCTTCATGGTGGGCTCGCGGATCAGGTTCAACTGAGCGAGCACACCTCGGTGGGCCCGGGCGGCCGGGGGTCGGGGGCTAGGGCTGGTGCGCGGCGCGCCAGGGCTCGCCGGAGAGCAGCCTTCGCACCATAGGCTCGAAGGCCTCGAGGGGCAGGGTGTCGTAGTCGGGGTCGAAGGCTGGCGCGTCGTAGTGGTCGCAGAAGCGCGCGGCCTTGTCGAAGGCGGCGTGGCCACGGTGTCGGTCGCGGGCGGCCGGGTCCTTCCCGATCTTGTCGAAGTAGTGCGCGCCCACGAAGTCGTTGTGGTTGCGTAGCACCCAGTAGCTGTCGGGGGAGATCCAGGGCTTCAGGATCTCCGCGGCGATGGCGCCGTGGTTGTCCGGCGCGAGATTGTCGCCGACGTCGTGCAGCAGCGCGCAGACCACGGTCTCCTCGTCGGCACCGTCGCGCAGCGCCCGGGTCGCCGCCTGCAGGCTGTGCTCGAGCCGATCCACGGGGAAGCCCAGCCGCGGTCCGGCGAGGAGCTTCAACAGCATCAGCACGTGGTCGGCCACCCCTTCGCGCAGGCCGTGGTAGTGCTCGAAGATCACGGCCATGTCGTCCTCGCTCGCCTCGCCGAGGGAGCGGAACGGGCGCCCGGGCATCGCGCTCATCGACGACCGCTCAGGTCTTCGAGGCTTCGAAGATGCTCTCGATGGTCGCGTCGAGCATCGCGTCGAACTCGTCGTCGCTCTGCTGTGCGGTCAGCCCTTCGGTGAGCGCCCGCGAGAAGCTCGCCACCATGCCGTGGTTGCGCGCCAGCCTGGCGTTCGCCTCCTCGCGGCTGTAGCCGCCCGAGAGCGCGACGACCTTGAGCACGTTCGGATGCGCGATGCAGTCGGCGTAGAAGTCGTCCTCGTCGGGCAAGGTGAGCTTGAGCATGATCTCCTGCCCCGCGCCGAGCGCATTGATCTGCTCGAGCATCGCCGCCTCGAGCAGCTTCTCGCACTCGGCCTTGTCCGGGCTGTGGATGTCCACCTCCGGCTCGATGATGGGCACCAGGCCCGCGGCGACGATGCGCCGGCCGATCTCGAACTGCTGGTCCACCACGGCCTTCACGCCGGCGGGATCGGCGCGCTTGATCACCGAGCGCATCTTGGTGCCGAAGACCCCGGCGGACCTGCCGCGCTCGAGGAGCGCGTCGAGATCGGGCATGGGCTTCATCACCTGGGCGCCGTCGGCCTCGTCGGCGAGCCCCTTGTCCACCTTCAGGAAGGGGACGACGCTCTTCACCTCCCAGAGATAGCTCGATGAGGAGCGTCCCTCGATCTCGCGGTCCATGGTGTTCTCGAACAGGATGGCGCCGAGGATCCGGCTCCCGCCGAAGGCAGGGCTGGTCACGATGCGCGTGCGCATCTGATGGATGACGTCGAACATCTCGTCGTCATCCGAGTAAGCGCTCTCGTCGATGCCGTAGAGGCGCAGCGCCTTCGGCGTGCTACCGCCGCTCTGATCGAGCGCGGCGATGAATCCGTCCTGGGTCCTGATCTTCTCGCGCTGCTCCGAGGCGCTCATGGCGGTTCGCTCCCCTGTTGACTCGATCGCGACCGCCTGCTCTGGCGCGTCGATCGAGATGGATTCGCTGGTAAAGTTAGGTGCTTGATTTGACAAGAATTTTAGCCACCTAAGAGTGCCGAAAAGTGCGCGCCGGGTCAAGAGCGAGGTGGGCTCGGACCCGCATCGCAGCGGGCTGCCGCTCTGGCCGGCGCGCTCACGGCGGCGACTCGGACATCTCGAGGTGCAGGGCCGCGTCGTCGTAAGGGTGAGCGTCGGCGACGGCCTCGTCGAGGGTCACGCCGAGGCCCGGGGCGTCAGGGGGGATCACGTAGCCCTCCTCCCAGCGCATCGGGGTCTCGAGGATCTCCGCGTGGAACCCGCCCCAGTCGAGGATGCTCTCGAGGATCAGGAAGTTCGGCGAGCAGGCGGCGAGCTGGACGTTGGCCGCCCCGACCACGGGGCCGCAGTACAGGTGCGGCGCGATCTGCGCGTAGCGGGTCTCGGCGAGGGCGGCGATCTTCTTCGCCTCGAGCAGGCCGCCGACGCGGCCGAGATTCGGCTGCAGGATCGACGCCGCGCCGGCCTCGAGCACGCGCGCGAACTCGTACTTGGTGGCCAGTCGCTCGCCGGTGGCGACGGGGACGTGCGTGCCACGGGCGACCCGCGCCATCTCCTCGGGATTCTCGGGCGGCGTCGGCTCCTCGAACCATAGCGGGTCGGCGCTCTCGATTCGCCGCGCGAGCCGCAGGGCCCCGGAGGCGGTGAACTGGCCGTGGGTCCCGAACAGCAGATCGACCTCCCCGCCCACGGCCTCGCGCACGGCGGCGACGAAACGCTCGCAGCGCGCGAGCACGGCTCCGGAGGGCTGGCGCGGGTCGAAGACCGAGTAGCCGCCGACCGGGTCGAACTTCACCGCCGTGAATCCGCGCGCGGCGTACTCGGCGGCGCGCGCGGCGGAGCCCTCGGGGTCGACGTACAGGTCCGCGCTCTCGCCCTCGGCCGGGTAGAGATAGGTGTAGCTGCGCAGGCGCTCGTGTACCCGCCCGCCGAGGAGCGCGTGCACGGGCCTGTCGAGAGCCTTGCCCACGATGTCCCAGCAGGCCATCTCGATCCCGCTCAGCACACCGCTCAGGGAAGCGTCCGGACGTAGCGTGTAGCCGCGGCCGTAGACGCTGCGCCACAGCTTCTCCACGGCGAACGGGTCGGCGCCCACCACGTGACGCTCGCAGACGTCCTCGACCATGCGCGCCACCACGTGCGGGCTGAAGGTCGCGGAGTAGACCTCCCCGATCCCCTCCACGCCCGAGTCGGTGACGAGCTTGACGAAGATGAAGTAGCGACCCCCGAAGTGCGGCGGCGGGTTGCCCACCACCCAGGTCCTGAACCCCGCGATCCTCATCAACCACCCCCCGCCGTCCCCCGAGGACACCAAGACTATGTAGCTGTTCCGGAATAGGCTACACGTCGCAGGCTTCGACCCGCGGCGGATCGTCGAGCCCCAGGACGGGACGAATGGCGGATTGTCGGGAACAATCCCGGCCGTTCTCCACCCTGTCCGATGGGGGCACTTGCTGCGCCCGAACGAGAAACCCGGTTAGTTTCTCCGCTCGCGCGGGGCCGATCTCCGCGCGATCCTGTGATCAAGTCCTGTGCAACCCGGCCGATAGCGAGTTACTCTCTCGCGCTCAGCCGTAGCACGGCCAAAAGGCCATGGAGATTCGCTGAATTGGGCCACGATGCTGAACCCACCGTGCAGAAGACCGAGTGGACGGAGGCGCTGCTGCAGGACCTCTACACGGCGCTGCGACGCAAGCGGGATGACGCGACCGTGCGCGGTTTCGCGCGCGAGCTCATGGATGACAAGGATCTCCCGCTCAGCTACCTCGTGCGCAAGGTCGCCGAGAAGGTCGGAGATGAGGAGGCCAAACGCCTCGACGTGCTGGTCCGGGGCAAGGTGGCGGCAGAGCGCTCGCCGACCGATACCGGCGCACGCAAGGGCGGCCTGATGGGCTTCGTGCGCGGCCTGCTGCGCTGAGCGCGCCGCTCCTTCGCCCCCGCGCCCTCCCGGGGCATCCCGCTCACCGCCGACAGGCCGCCCCGACGCCCTCGCCGCCGGCGAGCGATCCACAACGGCTTTCGCGCCGCGGTGCGCCGGCTCGGCGCGGCCCGCGGAGCATACGCTCGCTCGCCGTCGCACGGTAGGCCGCCGGCGCGAGTCCGGTCTCGTCGCGAGGGAGACAGGGTGAAGATCTGCTTCATCGGGGCCGGTAGCACGGTCTTCATGCGCAATCTGGTCGGGGACGTCCTGCTGCGCGAGCCCTTCCGCGAGTGCGAGATCGCGCTCATGGACATCGACCCGCGCCGCCTCGACGAGTCGCGGATGGTCGCCGAGAAGCTCGCCCGCGGGATCGGCGCCGCGCCGCGTATCACCGCGACGACGGAGCGGGGCGAGGCACTGGACGGCGCCGACTACGTCGTCGTCGCCATCCAGGTCGCCGGCTACGAGCCCGGTACCGTGCGCGACTTCGAGATCCCGAACCGCATGGGCCTGCGCCAGACCATCGCCGACACCCTCGGCGTCGGCGGGATCATGCGGGGGCTGCGAACCGTGCCGGTGCTCCTCGAGATCGCCGCCGACATGCGAGCACGCTGCCCCGGCGCGCTGATGCTCCAGTACGTCAACCCGATGGCCATCAACTGCTGGGCCCTCCAGCGCCTGGCGCCGGACCTGCGTCTGGTGGGGCTCTGCCACTCCGTCCAGGGAACCGCCGAGGAGCTTGCGCGGGATCTCGGCGAGCCCCCGGAATCGCTCAGCTACCGGTGCGCCGGCATCAACCACATGGCCTTCTACACGCGCCTCGAGAAGATCCACGGCGACGGCGCGCGCGAGGACCTCTATCCGCGGCTGCACGCGCTCGCCGCCTCCGGGGACGTGGCGAAGGACAACCGCGTGCGCTACGAGGTCCTCCGGCGCACCGGCTACTTCGTCACCGAGTCGAGCGAGCACTTCGCCGAGTACGTGCCCTGGTTCATCAAGCGGGATCGGCCAGATCTGATCGAGCGGTTCGCCATCCCCCTCGACGAGTATCCGCGGCGCTGCGAGCAGCAGATCGCCGAGTGGCACGCCGAGGTGGCGTCCCTCGAAGCGGCCGACGCCATCGCCGCGACGGCTTCGAACGAGTACTGCGCGCAGATCATCGCCGCCGAGCAGCTCGGCGAGACCTGCGTCGTCAACGGCAACGTGGCCAACCACGGGCTCATCGACAACCTCCCGCAGGGCTGCACGGTGGAGCTGCCCTGCCTCGTCGATCGCGACGGCGTCTCTCCGATGCGCGTCGGCGCCCTGCCCCCGCAGCTCGCGGCCCTGATGCAGACCAGCGTGAACGTCCAGGCGCTCACCGTCGAGGCGCTCGCGACTCGGCGTCGCGAGCACGTCTACCACGCGGCGATGCTCGATCCGCACACCGCGGCCGAGCTCGACCTCGACCAGATCTGGAGCCTGGTGGACGAGCTGCTCGAAGCGCATCGCGACTGGCTGCCGGAGCTCTCGTGATCGGGTGGCGAGCGCCGAGGCCGGAGCCGGAGCCGGTCGGCGACCGGCTCGGAGGCGGCCGGTGAGCGTCTGGCAGCCTGACGCCCCGCTCCTCGGCGTGTGCTACTACCCCGAGCACTGGCCGCGCTCCACGTGGGCCGACGACGCCCGTCGGATGCACCAGGCCGGGATCCGACTCGTGCGCATCGGCGAGTTCGCCTGGTCGAGGCTCGAGCCCGAGCCGGGCCGCCTCGAGCTCGACTGGCTCGACGAGGCGCTCGAGACGCTCGCCGCAGCACGGCTCCAGGTCGTCATGTGCACGCCGACGGCGACGCCTCCGCGCTGGCTCGTCGAGCGCATGCCGGACATGCTCGCCATCGACGAGCACGGTCGCCCTCGACGGTTCGGATCGCGCCGCCACTACTGCTTCTCCCACGGGGGCTATCGGGAAGAGTGCCGGCGGATCACCGGGATCGTCGCCAGGCGCTTCGGAAGGCATCCCGCCGTCGTTGCCTGGCAGACCGACAACGAATATGGCTGCCACGACACGGTGCTGTCGTACTCCGCTGCCGCGACGCGCGGTTTCCGGGCCTGGCTGGAGGCGCGCTACGGGACCATCGAATCGCTGAACCGCGCATGGGGCAACGTCTTCTGGTCGATGGACTACGGCGGCTTCGACGAGATCGACACGCCCTTCGGCACCGTCACCGAGGCCAACCCCGCGCACCGGCTCGACTTCCAGCGTTACAGCTCCGATGCAGTCGCCGACTTCAACCGCCTGCAGTGCACGCTGCTGCGCGAGCTCAGCCCCGGGCGCGCCCTGATGCACAACTACATGGGGCGCTTCGCCGGCTTCGATCATCGGGGCGTGGCGGCAGACCTCGACGTGGCCGGCTGGGACTCCTATCCCCTCGGCTTCCTCCAGCGCCTGCAGGCCGACCGACCCGATTCGGAGCGGCTCGGGCGCTATCTGCGCTGCGGCGATCCGGACTTCCAGGCCTTCCACCACGACCTCTACCGAGGCGTCGGCGCCGGTCGCCTGTGGGTGGTCGAGCAGCAGCCCGGTCCGGTCAACTGGGCGCGTTCGAATCCGACCCCGCTGCCGGGAGCGGTCCGGCTGTGGGGGCTCGAGGCGGCGGCGCACGGCGCCGAGGTCGTGTCGTACTTCCGCTGGCGCCAGGCGCCCTTCGCTCAGGAGCAGATGCACGCAGGGCTGATGCTGCCCGACGGCACGCCCGCGCCGGGGCTCGACGAGGTGCGCCGCCTCGCCGACGACCTCGCCGCCCTCGCGCTCGCGCCGCCGACGCCGGCGCCGGTCGCCCTGCTCCACGACTACGAGGCGCAGTGGCGCTCGGCGATCCAGCCGCAGTCGGCCGACTACGACCATTTCCGACTTCTGCTCGACCTGTACCGGGCGCTGCGCCGGGTCGGCGCGGATGTCGACGTCATCGGCCGCGACGCGTCGCTCGCCGGCTACCGTCTGGTCCTCGCGCCCGGGCTCGAGCACGTGGACGATGCCCTCGGCGAACGGCTCGCGGCCTTCGAGGGCGTTCTCCTCGTCGGACCGCGCACCGGGGCGAGGTCGGAGAGCTACTCGATAGCGCAGGGGCTGCCACCGGGGCCGCTCGGCGACCTCGCTGGCGTGCGCGTGACGCGCGTCGACTCCCTGCCGCGCACGCGCGCGGAGCCGCTCGAGTGGCGCGGGCGCCGCTACACCGCCTCGGTGTGGCGCGAGGAGGCGCGCTCGACCGGGGCGGAGCCGGAGGCCGTCTGCGCGGACGGGCTGGTCGCCCTGTGGCGCCTCGGCCAGGTGCACTACCTCGCGGTGTGGCCAGACGAACGCCTGGCGCGCGACCTCGCGGCGAGTCTCCTCACCGAGGCTGGTGTCGCGACGGCGACGCTGCCCGAGGGGCTGCGCACCCGCACGCGGGGGAGCAAGCGCCTGTTCTTCAACTACGGGCCCGAGGCGGTCGAGGTCCCTCGGCCCTGGGCCGAGTTGCCCTTCGTACTCGGCGGGCCCCGGGTGCCTCCCGCCGGAGTCGCTGCCGTCGACGAGAGCTAAGTACCGTTCCGAGTCGCGAGACACCGTGGCGACGGCCGTGACTCGACCTCGAGCGTGGGTCGGACATGGCGAGTCCCAGTCGCAGCCTCCTCGGTGTAGCGTCTTTGCGAACAGCTTATTTGGTACCTCGTCGCCACAGTGGTTTTGACGGGTGATCGCGCGAGCTCCGCGCTGCGTGAGCGATCGGTGCCGTGGTGCCTGCCGGACGCGGACGAGCCCGCGCCCGGCGGCGCTCACTGGACGCGGATATCCCGGTAGATCTGGTCCGCCGCCGCGAGCACGTCGGCGTACAGATACAGGCCGATGACCTCCGCCGTCTTCAGGTTGATGGCGATGCTCGGCGCCTCCTCGTAGAGCTGCGGAAGGCTCCCCGGCTTGGCGCCGTTCAGCACTTTCGCCGCGGTGGCGGCGAGGAAGATACCGACCGGCTTGAAGCTCGGGCGCGAGATGCTGAGCAGCACCCCATAGGAGACCTCCTTTGCACCCGACTGGGAGAAGGTCGGGACCCGCGACTCGTTGGCGATCTTCACGAGCTCGGGAATGGTGGTCGGGTTCACGCCACCTTGCTGGGTCAGGTAGATCGCGTCGACCTGCTCGGAGAGCTGCTCGAAGCAGTCCAGCACCGACTTGTTGGCGACCTTCTGATTGGCCACGTCGCTCTTGGTGAAGCACCGGACGATCTCGAAGCCGCGCTCCTCGGCCATGCGCTCGACGGTATCCATCGCCGCGTAGGCGCGACCGTCGGGGCTGTCCTCGTAGGCGACGCCGAGCGTGCGGAACTCGATCACGTCGTGGAAGACGCGGATCTGCCGCTCGTAGCGCAGCGGATCCACACGCGCGTGGATGTGCGCGCGACCCGAGTCGTGGACGCTCTCGATGATCCCGGACCGTACGGGATCGCTGGCGGACATCACGATGGTCGGCACCGAGTGCTCGTCTGTCGCCAGATCCTTGCCCGCCCAGGTGCCCATCGCGAACACCAGGTCGACGTCCTTCTCCTCTCTAAGGCGATCGAGGATCTTCTCGCGCTCGGCGACGCGCGCCTGCTGATCCCAGCCGGCGGAGTAGAACGCGTCGGGCGCGAAGGTCACGTACTTGCTGCCCGCGTGCTGCGCGAGCCACGCCCAGAGCTGCTTGGAGTCCTTGCTCGGGTAGTTGGGCATGGAACGCTCCTCGATCCAGCCGAGGCTCATCATCCCGCCAACCACCGCCCGGAGGTACTCGTAGTAGTTCCCCGTCTGCCCGCCCTGGTAGTAGGCGAGTCGCCACGGTTTGCCCTGGTTCGTGACCGGGGTCGTGCTGAATCCCGACGACACGCCGTTCGCAAAGCCGGCCGACGGCGCTGCGAGGAGCGCCCCGCACAGCAGTATCGGCAGCGCGGCGCCGAGCAGCGCCCTCGCTCGGCTCGCACCGGCGCCTTTCTTGGATGCTGCGTTCATCTTCTCGCTCCGTTCTGTGGCGAACCGGTCACTGGACCGTCGGCACCTCGTTGAAGATCTCGTCGGCTGCTCCGAGCAGCACGACGGGCGGGTCGAACCCGACGAGCTCGGCCGTCTTCAGGTTGATGGCGATCTTCGGTGGCTCCTCGAAGAGCTGCTCGAGCTCGTTCGGCTTCGCGCCGTTGAAGATCTGCGTGATCGTCTTTGCGTTGGCCTCGCCCACGTAGCGCCGTCCGGCGCGCGAGAGGCTGACCATGATACCCACCTTGACCTCCTTCGAGCCGGTCTGAGAAAAGGTGGGGACGTGGTGAACGATGGCGATCTCCACGATCTGCGGGAGCGTCTTCGACGTGATTCCGCCCTGCTGCGTCACGTAGATCGCATCAGCGGTCTTCGCGAGCTGCTCCATGCAGTCGACCAGGCTCTTCTCGGCCTCGGCGGTGTCGGCCACGTCGCTCTTCGTATGGCACTCGACGACCTCGAACCCGCGGGACTCACTGAGCATGCGAATGTTGTCGAGGCCCGCGTAAGAGCGGCCCGCCTCGGTGTCCTCGTAGGCCACCCCGAGCTTCTTGAAGCGCGTGATCTCGTGGAAGACCGTGAGCTGGCGCTTGAAACGGCCTGGATCGAACTTCGCGTGCACGTGGTCGAAACCGGAGTCCTCGACGCTCTCGATGATTCCGGCAGCCACCGGATCGCTCGTAGACATGATCATCGTCGCGGTCGAGTGCTTGTCGTTCGCGAAGTCCTTGCCAGCCCAGGTACCCATCGCCATCAGCAGGTCGATGTCGCCGGTCTCGTTGAGGCGATGCATGAGGGCGCTGGACTGCTCCTCGCGAACCTTCTTGTCCCAGTTGCCCGAGTAGTGGGCGTCCGCGACGAACTCGAGGTAGTCGCTCCTCGCGTTCTTGGCGAGCCACTGCCACAGCGGCGCGGACTCCTCGCCCTCGGTCTCGGGCATGGCAAGCGGCTCGATCCAGCCGAGAGACACCAGACCGCGCACCGTCGCCTTCAGCGTCGCGAGGTAGTTGCGGTACGGCCCGCCCTCGTAGTACGCAATGCGCCACCGGCGGCCCTCGTTGTCCGCAGGCACGGTGCTGAAGATCTTCGGCATCGACTCCTCGGCCGACGCGGAGTCCGCCGTCACCGGGTCCGAGGCCGAGTCATCGGTCGCCGTCGCGGTGGATTCGTCCGTGGCGACGCGGTTCGTCTCCTCCGCAGGGTTGGGCGCCCCGTGCATCGGATGGAGATCGAAGTCCGGCTGTGCCGCATGGGCTGCCGTTGCTATGGTGACGGCGACGGTGAGAACCGCCACGCTCGTCGCCTTGAGAACTCTGCTCTGGTACATCTTTCTGCCCTCTGCTGGGTCCGAAATCGCTATCTGTGGCCGTTCCTCGGCCCCGGGAGGCGGGCCGGTGGAGCGCAGATCCCGGTGGACGAATCCCCACGTTCCTGCTGCCGGGGCGCCGCCCGTCGACTGGGTCCGCCTCATCTCAGTGCACCTTGACGACCGCACGGCCCGTCAGCTTTAGCCCGAGGTCCGCGGCGATGTCCCTCTCCCAGTCGCCGGCCATGAGCTCGCGCGCGGCGTCCGCGACCGTCTCCACGGTCGACCCGAGGTGCGCGTCGTAGACGCTCGTCGCCGCGATGCGCCGGACGTCCTCCCCGCTCAGGCCGCCTGCGGCGATGATCTCGAGGGGCCCGGCCGGCACGAGGCCTCCGGCACCGTTCGGACACAGGACGGCCTGCATGCCCGAGAGGTAGCCGTCCGTGGTCACCGAGAGGACCGCGTCGGCACCGGCGCGGCATCCGGTCTCGCGCAGAGCACGCACGAGGGCGCTCTGCATCGACGGCAGGTACTCCGCCTGGTAGTAGCCACCGAGACAGGTGATCCCACGGGCGAGGGCCATGCACAGGTAGCTCGTGAAGAGCGACGGTACGATGCGTCTCGCGTGCAGGGCTTCGAAGAGCGCCACCGGGTTGAGGTCCACCTCGATCGCGGTGCCGGTGCCTCCGACGCCGATGAGTCGCGCGATCCCGTGCCCGTCCACGCTCAGGCGGAGCGGAACCGGCCGCGCACGCTCGTCGACGCCCCAGAAGAAGGTCGTGCCGGTGTGACCCGCGCTAGCGCAAGGAGCACTGCGGCTGCACAGGCGCTCGGCGAGCGCCCGATCGTTCCAGCAGCCGCGAACGCCGTCGAGCGCGCGATGCACCGCCGAGCGCAGCTCGGCGTCGAAGAGCACCGCCCACGCGAGGCTGGAGGTGTTGACGAGGTCCTCACTCAAGACCTCGGTTGCGAGCCGTTCCAGCTCCAGGTACGCGAGTCGCGGCATCGCCTGCGGCTCGCGGAAGATCCGCGGCCACAGGGCGGAGTTGATCAGGGTCGCCTGCTCGGAGTACGAGCCCGCGGCCAGCACGGCGGGATGGGCGTACTCCTGATGCAGCACGCTGCGCCCAGCCTCCAGGACGCTCTCCGGGATGCCCCCCTCGGCCGAGAGCCGCGTCAGGCGAGCCTCGGCTCGGGCAACCATGGTCCGGTCGAACGGGCCGGTCAGCGACACCAGATCGTGCTTGCGACGCTCCGGGAACACCGGGATCCTGAGTGGGCCCGTGGCGCGGTGGCCGGCATATACGAGCATCCCACGCGGGTAGGTGAGGTTGTTCATCGGGATGGCGCCACAGGCGAGCACCACCGTGGCGAGTCTCTCGCCGGCCCTTGCCGGGGCGAGTGACAGCGCGAGCGTGCTCTGCACCGACTGTGCGAAGAAGTCGACCCCGTGGTGGTTCGCAGTCAGCACCGTCGGACGCTCGCCGAGCTCCGCGGCGATCTCCTCAGCGCCTTCCTCTCCGAAGCCACTGACGCAGGCCCGGCGTACGCACTCGAGGAGATCCGTGCGTCCCTGCAGCGCCCCGGGGGCCTTCCGGACGAGCCGCTCGACGTGCTCCCCGATCGTCATCTCGCGGTGCGCGAGGGCCGCGCGCACCGCCGGCAGCTTTCCGGTGGCGGCGGCGAGACAGCGCTCCGCGAGGCCCGTCCCGGACCCTTCGTTGCGCGCGAGGCTCTCCGCGGGGCTCATCGTCATGCCTCCGCGAGCATCGCCCTGTCGCGCCGGGTGCACAGCCAGAACAGCACGGCGGCCACCAGATAGCCGTAGCCGATGTACGTGATTCCGCTGTGCATGTCGCCGGCGAGGGCGACGCCACCGAAGGCGAGCGGGCCGAGCATCTGTCCGAAGCGTCCACTCGAGCGGAACACGCTGATGGCCTTGCCCTCTCCGAGCTCCTTGGACACTCGCAGGGCAAGGGCGTAGGCGCTCTGCGAGGAAAGCACGAGGCTGTGCGACAAACCGAGCATGACTACGGCGACGGCGGCAGCGGTGATTCCTTCGAACAGGTTGAAGCTGAGAAAGGCCGTGGCGCCGAGCAGGCAGCCGGCCATCACCGCGAGTCTCTTGCTCTCCACGGTGTCCATGCGCCGGCTCACCCAGGGGCCGAAGAAGACGAGACACGCTCCGTAGAGCATCAATACCTGGCCGATCGTCGACTGGGAGGCTCCGATGCGATTGAGGTAGATCGGGCTGTAGTAGTTCAGGAAGCCGACTGCCGCGATGCTCGCTGGCAGGCTGCTGAACAGCATCAGGCCGATCATCGTCCGGTTCGTGAGAAAGCGACGAAGACGGCCGGCGCCAGTTCCGGACAAGATCGCACTCTGCTGCTCCGACTCCTCGACCCATGCGGCGTCCGCGTTCCGCGGCAGCGCGATCAGAGCGTAGAGCAGCACGCCGAGGACGATGATCCCCCCGGCCAGGAACACCGGGCCGTAGCCCACCCGCTCGGCGAAGATCGCGCCGGCGACACCGCCGGAGATGCTGCCCCCGTAGATGCCCGCGAAGAGCTGCGCGAGACCCGTCGCACGGTCCTTGCTCGTAGTGGTGCGCACGACGTAGGCCTGGCAGGCCATCAGGGTCAGCCCATAGCCGATGCCCAGCACACCTCGCGCGACGATGAATCCGATCGCCTCGGTCGCAGCCCAGGAGTACAGCGCGCCGACCGCAGCGAGGGCCGTGCCGAAGATGAAGGGACGGCGCCATCCGACCCGGTCGATCCACAGCCCGGCACCCAGCATCGAGAGCCCGACGAACAGGAATTCGACCGAGATGGGGAGGCCCATCACGAAGTCCTTCGACAGGCCGAACATGGGCTCGTAGAGACGCTCCATGTGCAGGGGAACGAACGACATCGACAGGTCGATCCCGAGCAGGAAGGTGAAAGCCGCCGGTCGGATCACGTTGCCGGCGCCTGCTCCGGGACGGGCGTGAAGGGTCCGCGCGCCGCCGCCGCCCCGGCGCCTGTTCAGCGCCCAGTGCGCGACGAGCAGCAGCTCGACGAAGATCAGCAGGGAAACCAGCGTCGCCGACAGCGCGTCGAGGCCCAGATCGATCACCCGGGCCTGGACCTCGTCGAGAGACAGGTAGACGGCGACGTTGCCGACCTGGGCTCCACGCCGCTCCAGGGGGAGTCGCCACGCCTCATCGCCGGGAAGCGATTGCAGGTCGATAGGCTGGAGCGGCTGCAGCCTCTCGTTCGCGAGATGGGTGACGCCGTCGGCGGTCACGTGGACGACGGGTGCACCGTCCTCCAGCTCGAGGGTGATGCTTCCGATCTCGTTCGCCGCGTCGAGCACCGCGCTCCACGGGTACTGGCGAAAGTCGAGGAACTCGATCTTCATGCCCCGGGACAGGGTCCGGTACACGTCTCCGTGGGCGAGCTCGGCGATGACCTGTCCCTTCTGGGTCGTTGCGCCGACGAATCGGTCCTTGTAAGCGTCAGTTCCCACGTGGGCGCTTGCGAGCTGCGCAATGACGCCACTGACGATGCTCACCCAGAGAATGCGACCGAGGAGCTTGCGGTCGTCCCCCGCGGCCGACTCGAACACCATGGCGAGCGCCAGCATGTAGTTCAGCATCACCAAGGCGAGGGCGAGCACCGTACCGTTGAGCGCCCAGGCGCGTGGCGCCGCGAGCTCGCGCTCGATCGCCAGCTTGTCGATGCGTGTGACGAGCGAGGCGGCCCAGCGCCCCTGCGCGTCGAGGATGCGCATGGGGATGTAGTACGCGCTCGTCCCCTCGACGTAGCGCGTCGAGGAAGCGCTCTCGCCCTTCCCGTTCGGTAGCGCGAGCGCCCGCTGGTAGGCGTCATCCGGGGTGTAGATCCTGCCACCGTGCCCGAATATCTCCTTGCCTTCGGGAGTGACCACGACGAGCGCCGGGGTGAGCACACCAGGGCCGTGGCCATCGAGAGGCGCTATGCGCATCTCGAGCTTCTCGCCGATCCGGGCCACGTCGCGTCCGATGCCACGGGCTCGCTCGAGGTCCAGCCCTTGCTCCGCCGCGCGCTCGAGGTTGGCCCGCAGATGAGCGAGCGGCACGTAGTACCGCTCGAGGAGCTCGTCGCGATAGGTCCGGTCGAGGGTCATCAGCGAGAACAGAGCGCTGAGCGCGAACGCCGCGAGTAGCAGCGAGACGGAGACTGTGACCACCCTGGCGCGATAGCTCACTGGACTTGTCTCTACTCGAGCTCTCAGTGAGCGGCAGCGCGCGTCGTCGAGCCGAGGAGCTGCTCCTCGAGGAGGAGCAGATCCATCGTCTCCTCGCCAACGTCGGCCAAGGCCCCGGCCGCGGCGCGCGACTCGAAGCAGAAGCTCCCGTCGACCAGCATGATCGGGCGGCCCGTGAGGGACCACGCCCCCTCGTCGTCGCTGGCCACCTGCATGCTCGCGGAGATGTCGTGACGCCGACACAGGTGCGGCAGGATGGTGATCTCGGCGCTGCGCAGCTTCATCAGGTGCTCGGCGACCACGGCGACGGCGACCGCCCCGGTCCCACAGGCGAGCGTCTCGCGATTGATCCCTCGCTCGAAGCAGCGGTACTCGACGCAACCGGACTCCTGGTCCACCCTCGCGAAGCAGACGTTGATCCCCGAGGGGAAATAGCTCCGGAACTGCTCGTTGAGGAACGTGCCGATGCGCCGGACCAGCCACGTACCGAGGGACAGGCGCCGACGTACCACCGATGCGTTGACGTTCGTCCGAGGCTGGGCGAAGAGCGGCTCCGCGAGCTGCGGCTCGGAGAACGAGTCGAACGGGAAGATGACCAGGTGCGGCTCGCCGGTGAAGACCATGTAGGCGGTCATCTTCAGCGAGGTGTGCTCGGTGTAGTCCTTGAGGTCATTCGCGCGAAATCGGATGTCGATGTGCTCTACGAGATCGATGCGCTCATCGAGCTGCTTGCGGACGACCGGCGAGGCGAGTGCCTCCGGGACCCGTCGCGGCTGCCCGAGGTTCGCCGAGCTGGTTCCCGTTCGGGCGTCCGCGCTGACCTCCAGGACACGCTGGCTCTCCAGCGGGAGCTCCGTCATGACACGCGCCGAGCGCGAACCGTAGCGGCGGTTGAGGTAGTCGGCGACGGAGATCAGTCCGTTGCCGCAGCTGTAGGCCTCGTCTCCGTTCGGCTCGAACATCCTGAACAGATACTGCGCCGTCCCGGGATCCGGGTCAGTCTCCCAGTAGTCGTGGGCCCGGTTGATCTCGGCAAGCGTGGCGCTGTTGCACGGCTGCAGGACCAGGAGATTGTCGCAACCGACACCGAAGTGGGTATTGGTCGCGTGGAAGGCGAACTCCGACTTCTGGGCCTCAGTCAGGAGCTGGCCCTGCGACTCGTCGAGTATCACGAAGTTGTTTCCGTACGACGTGTACTTGACGAACGGGACCGTGATCATCGGGTTGCTCTCCGGGCTGCTTTTCTTAGTTGGTTGCCGTCGCCTGGGCGCGCTCGTCCTCGAGCAGCGTCAGGGTGAGCTCGAGCTGCGTCTCGATGCAGGCCACGAGCGTCGAGGCGTGCTCGAGCTCGCCGGCGCGGGCCTGGGTCTCGAGGACCTTGCAGGTCTCCGACAGCGCCAGCGAGCCCAGATTGGCTGCATTGGACTTCAGCGTGTGAGCGGCGCGGTGCAGCTTGACCGTATCCTCATCGACCAGGGCCGAGCGCATGTCCTCCACCATCGTCGGCGCGCCACGAGCGAAGGTGTCGAGACACCGCGCCAGGAGCGCGCCGGTCTCGTCGTCCATCACCCGGATGTTGTCGAGCGCGCTCTGGTCGAGGGTCACCTCGGCCTGCAGATCGACGCCGAGGTCCAGCTCCGGCACCGCGGCGGCTCCGTTCTTCCCATTCGCAGGGCGCTCGTCGACCTTCCCTGACTTCCTGGATCTGGCCTTCCTGGTGGACTTGCCGGACGTGCTGGATTTCTCTGGCTTCTCCGCCTCGGGCTTCTCCTTCGCCTCGGGCTCCTCGACGCTCTCGGCCTGGGAGGCCCGCGCATCCGCGGCGTCGGCGAGATCGACTCCGGCCACGTGCGCGCCCGCGTCGGCGGGCCAGGTCTGCGGCCCTTCCGTCGCCCGCAGGCCGAGCCAGCGCTCGAGGAGGCCGAGAAGGTCCGCCGAGCTGAAGGGCTTGGACAGGTAGTCGTCCATTCCCGCGGCGAGGCATTCCTCGCGATCGCCACGCATCGCGTTGGCCGTCAGGGCGACGATGGGCATGCGTACCGCCTCGGCGCCCTCGGACTCCATGGCGCGGATGGCTCGGGTGGCCTGGAAGCCGTCCATCTCGGGCATCTGGCAGTCCATGAGGATGAGGTCGAAGGTCCTGGCCCGGTACATCTCGACCGCTTCGCGTCCGTTCGTCGCGATTTGCACGTCGCAGCGGGTGCGCTTGAGCATCTCCATCGTGAGCTCACGGTTGAGCTCGTTGTCCTCGGCGACCAGCAGACGCCCGGTGATGTGGTCGCCGTCGACCGCCCCCGAGTCGACCGCTCGCCGCATCGGCTGGGTCGTCTCGCCCGCGTCCACTTGCTCGACGCAGCGGTGCAGCGTCGACAGCGGCACGGGCTTCGCCACGCAGGGGAGCCCGATCTGCGCGGCCTCGCGCTCGGCACGCTCGTCTCCGACCACGTTCACCATCAGGTAGGTCCGTGGACGGCCGAGCCTCGCCTCCTTGAGCAGTCGCCGGGCGAGGTCGACGCCCGGGAGCCCGAGCGGCTGGCTGTCGACGAGCACCACGTCGTAGGGAATCCCCTGCTCCGTCGCCCGATACAGACGCTCGATCGCCTCGCCGCTCTCGTCCACGGCCGTCGCTTCGATCCCGAGGGCCTGCAGGCGCTCGATGAGCACACCGCGCGCGGTCGCGTTCGGGTGCACGATCAGGCATCGGTTCACGTAGCGTGCGAACTGGCCGGACGATTCCGGATCGAAGTCCCGGTGGACCATCGACAGTCCCGCCGTGAACCACAGCGTCGAACCCCTGCCGACCACGCTGTCCACGCCGATCTGCCCGTGCATCAGTTCCACCAGGCGCCGGCAGATCGCCAGGCCGAGCCCCGTACCACCGTAGCGGCGCGTGGTCGAGTTGTCCGCCTGGGAGAACGGGTCGAAGATGACCGCCTGCACGTCCTCGCTCATGCCGATGCCGCTGTCGCGCACCTCGAAGCGAAGCTGACAGTGCGGCCCCACTTGCCCGGTCATGGTGATGCGCACGGTGATTTCGCCCTTCTGGGTGAACTTCACGGCGTTCGCGCACAGATTGACGAGGATCTGCCGGATGCGGCCCGGGTCGCCCCGGTAGGTCCCCACACACTCCGGGGAGACCGCGCAGACGAACTCGAGACCCTTGCGTTGCGCGACCTCGGCGAACTGCTCGGACACGCGCTCGACGAGCTCCTCGAGACGGAACTCGGTGAGCTCGAGGTCGAGCTTGTGGGCCTCGATCTTCGAGAAGTCGAGGATGTCGTTGATGATCCCGAGCAACGTCTCGCCGGTCGACTTGATCGTCGTCGAGAGGCGCTTCTGCTTGCCCCCGAGTTCGCTGTCGAGCAAGAGATCGGTCATCCCGAGGATGCCGTGGATCGGGGTCCGGATCTCGTGGCTCATGTTGGCCAGGAACTCGTCCTTCGCCCTCGCCGCCTCCTCGGCGGCCTCGCGCTCGAGCCGCTCCTTCGCGGCGGTGCTCTCGATGGCGTTGCGCACGTTTCGCCTGAGCTCGCGCTCCATGAACAGGAACGCCTGCGCGAGCCTGCCGAGCTCGTGCTGGCGCTCAGCCATCACCTTGAGCTCGCCATCGACGCTCACTGCGTCCTTCGTGAAGTCGTGCATGGACAGCGACTTGGCGTAGTCCGCGAGGGAGTTCAGCGGGGAAGAGATTCGTGCCAGCATCCACCAGGCGGCGAGCAGCGCACCGAGGAAGACGGCGCCGATGATGATGCTCTGGCGCCGGAGCAGAGCTTCGGCGGGCGCCTGGATCTCGTTGACCGGGACCGCGACCGCGATGTACCAGTCGAAGGCCTTGAAGTAGCTGGTGTACGCCTCGACCAGCAGCCTCGAGCCGACGAACGGATCGATGTAGCGCTTGACGTCGTCCTCGCTGTCCGTCGCAGACTCCGCCAGCCGTGCGAGCTGCCGGCGCTGGGGCTCGGTGAGCGAGCCCTCCTGGCCGGGCGGCGGGACGAGGAGGTTCTGATCACCGTCGAAGAGAAAGACGTAGCCACTCTTGGCGATGCGGATCTTCTCGAAGGTCTTGTTGAGGACCGAGACGATCGCGTCCAGCTTCTTCTGGCTCTCCGCCTCGATGTTCTCGAAGTCGATGATGCCGCCGACGGTCCAGCCCCATTCCCGGATGGGGATGAAGTAGCCCATGCTCTTGGTCTCCGAGCCGCCGTTTCGAGGCCAGACGAAGACGGCCGCATCGCCGGAGTCGGTGAGAACGTCGGCCCTCATGGTTTCGAGGACGGGCCGGCCCTTGAGATCACGGATGCTCGCGAGTGAGGCGTTGGCGAGCGTCGGATCACTCGCGGCGAGGACCTTGCCCTTCTCGTCGAAGACGAAGGCGTCGCCCTTGCCGAAGTTGAACGAACGGACCCACTTGAGGGCCAGCGCGCGCGCCTCGTTCTCCGTGAACTCGCCGTAGTCGGCGAGATCCTGGTACTCGTCGAGCACCGAGGCGACCACCTCGGTCATCTGCTTGAGCTCGGTCTTCAGCCGGGTGAGGATCTCGAGCTTGTCGGAGATGAGACGGTTGTAACCGCCCCGGATGTTCAGCTCGACGAGCTCGAGCACATTTCGTGCAGACAGCTCCTCGGACTGACGCATCGCGCTGCCCACGTCCTGATGCGTGAAGAACATCACTGTGGACCCGGTGACCCACATCACCACGGTGACCAGGAGGATCAGTCTCGATTTGATCGTCGAAAGCACCGGTGGCTCCTCGGACGCGACTCAGCCGCGCACCACGTCTTGCATCTTGCCCAGGAACTCGCGCCCGGCGTCGCTGTCGAGGAGCTCGGCCAGGCGCTGAGGCCTCAGGGCTCGCGAGAGCAGATTTCCCTGGACGTACTCGCACCGCAGGGCCTTCAGATAGGCGATGGACGATGTGCTCTCGCTGCCCTCGGCGACGACCTCCAGGCCGAGCTGGTGGGCGACGGAGACGATTGCCTGCAGGAATCGCGTCTTCTCCTCGTCTCCTTCGAGCTCTGCCACGAAGGAGCGGTCGATCTTCAATACGTCGAAGGGGAGCTGTTGCAGATAGGAGAACGAGGAGAATCCGGTTCCGAAGTCGTCCACGGACAGCCTGATTCCCCGCTCGCGCAGGGACGTCATCACGCGCTTGGCCCGCTCGACGTTGTCGATCACCGAACGTTCGGTCACCTCGACCTTCAGACAGCTCGGCGCCAGGCCGGTTGCCGCGAGAGTCTCGTCGATGGTGGCCACGAGATCTTCGCTGAGCAGCTCCACGGCGCTCAGGTTGACGCTGATGAACCAGTGTGCGACGGACCAGCGGTCCTGCCACTCCTTGAGCTGCCGGCACGCCTTCACCAGCACCTGACGGCCCATCGGGATCACCAGGCCGGTGTCGAGGGCGATGTCGAGGAACCCGTCGGGGCTGAGCCGACCCTCGGTCGGATGCGTCCAGCGCACCAGCGCCTCGAACCCTGAGATCGTCCCATCCGCGAGCGAGACGATGGGCTGGTAGTCCACCTCCAGCGCGCCGCCCTCGATGGCCTCGCGAAGGCTGCGCTCCATCTCGAGGCTGCGGACGGCGCGCACGTGCATGGTCGAATCGAAGATCTCGACGTGCCCCCGTCCGCAGCCCTTCGCGGCGTACATGGCGATATCCGCGTCGCGCAGCATCTCCTCGGCGAGCTCGTACTCCGGACGGCTCAGGGTGATGCCGATGCTCGCCGAGGTGACTATCCGGTTGGCGAGGGGACCTGCAGGGCCGGCGAGGGCTCTCTGGATGCGCTCGGCGACGCGAACTGGCGCCTTCTCGTCGCCGATCTCCTCGACGAGCACAGCGAACTCGTCCCCACCGAGACGGGCCAGGGTCTCGCCACTGCGAAGCGCCGCGCTCACGCGCCGCGACACGTCTACCAGCAGCCTGTCACCGGCGAAGTGTCCGAGACTGTCGTTCACGACCTTGAACCGATCCAGGTCCATGTAGAGCACGGCGAAGCGCTCGTCCGGCTCCCGGCGCGCGCGGCGGATGCAGCGGGTGAGACGGTCGATGAACAGGCTGCGGTTGGGCAGATCGGTCAACGCGTCGTGCATCGCGTTGTGCTCGAGCTTTGCCTGGGCGTGCTTGCGGGCGGAGATGTCGGTGATCGAGCCGGCGATGCGTGCCGGATCGCCCCCTTCGTCACGCACGGCGACACCGCGCATCAGCACCCAGAGGTAGGCGCCGTCCCCGTGGCGCAGCCGGTGCTCGCTCTCGAAGCGTGGCTCGAGGCCGTTCAGGTGCGCGTCTAGCTCGAGACGCACCCGGCTCTCGTCGTTCGGGTGGATTCTTCCGAACCAACCCTCGATGCCCAGCTCGCCGAGCGGCTCGTCGACACCGAGCAGCTCGTTCCAGCGGTGCGAGTAGTAGACCTCGCCGCTCGCCATGTTCCAGTCCCACAGTCCGTCGTTCGCGCCGTGGGCGGCCAGCGCGTAACGCTCGCGGCTCTTGCGCAGCGCCTCCTGGGTCTTGCTCGCCTTGAGGATGAAGCGGACGTGACGCGGAAGGAGAGTCCAGTTCAGGGGCTTGAGCAGGAACTCCGTCGCGCCTGTGGCGTAGGCACGCTCGATCGAATCGACGTCGTCGAGACCGGTCATCATGACGACGGGAACATGGGCACCGCTCGGCAGCTCGCGAACAGAGGAGCACACGTCGAATCCGTCCATGCCGGGCATCACCACGTCGCACAGGACGAGATCCGGAGAGCGTGACGCGATCTCCCCGAGCGCAACGGAGCCGCTCGTCGCTTCGATTACCTCGAAGCCGGCTTGATCCAGGCATGCCTGCGCGAGGAGAAGGACCTGGGGGTCGTCGTCGACGATCAGGATGAGCGGACGGTCGCGCAAGCGCTCGCCGGGCGTGCCGCCCGAGGTCTCCCAAGCGCTGGCCACCTCTCTCAATGTGCTGGCTTGCAGCATCAGATTCCCTTGCTCGTCGCCGGCGCGCCCCTCCATTCCTACCCGAGGCAACGTTCTGGCTCCCCAGTACCCCGGCGCACACAGCCGCCGGCCCCATTGCCCGAGTGGATGAGCAATCGGCATGCCACTGGCTCGGCTTGAGTCGGCGCAACGGCGGAGCGCGACGCCGGTCTGGGATGGATGTCACGTTTCGGATACGCGTTGGTGAAGTGCGTCACGGGGCAAAGCGCGCCATCCATCGAGGTGGCGTCGTCGCACGTGATGCAGTTGGCAGGCAGTCGGGCAGAGCGCGAATGAGAGTGTTGGGATAGCCCGACACCGAACACAGGAGAATACGAAGGACATTCGCTCGGACGGCAGCGCAGCTCCACGATGTGTGTCGTGGGAGCGCGCAGGTAGCGCCGAGGCCGGCGAGAGAGGAGGCGAAGGAGATTCGCTCCGGGCCACCTGCGACAGAAATCGAGGTCACCGACTGGCGCATCCACGATTGGGGAGAGCGCGGCGATCGCGAGGGGGCGGGCCCGAAGCCAGGTGCCAGGCCGGGAACTCCTGGGGACACGCCTGACGCCCCTGGGCCGGCTCCGCATCCTCCTCTCCCACCGCGCTGGTCCTCCCGCTGGAGCTTGCGCTCGCGCCGCCTGGAGTGGGCCGTCGGCAGTCGCACTGGGAACGCCGTGGGGGCGCGTGAGGGGTTCCGGCGCGTCCTGGCCACTCGGTCGATCAGGGCTGGACTGTTCGTGCCCGGTGTAAGAACACACCCCCATCTCCCTGAGATCGTGACCGTATCGGCGAAATGCGAGGGCCGCGCGTGATGGCCGGCACAGTCGTTCCTGCGCCTATCCGATACGTTTCGCTCCACTGCGCACGCGTGCGGAACGCCACGCCTGCGCGCGCCGCCAGACGACCGGAAGAGCGACGAGTGACGAGCAAGGACCGACAGAGCTGGAGAACCCGCGCGAGCCGGCTGGCGCCGGCGGCGCTCGCCTGCCTGCTCGCCGCCGCGCCGGCGGCCCAGGCCCAGGTGCCGACCGGGTTCCAGGAGTACCACGTCGTCGGCAAAGAGCAGCACGTCTGGGACATGTTCAACCGGCCCGTGGTCGGGCAACCGCCGGTCGGCTACACCCTCTCCAACGCGGTGCTCTCGGTGGTCGCGGCGACCGTCTCCAGCGCGAACCAGGTCATCTACTACGACCACTGGGAGGACAACGTCGACGTCGACGGGGACGGGATCCCGGACTTCGAGCTGGATATCGTCAACGCCCAGACACAGCCGAACACTCTGGTGCTCGGCGATGGGAATCCTGCCAACGGCGACGCCTGCACGTTCATCGCCGGGGCCTGCGCCGGGGACATCATCAACCTCGGCGACACCCTGACGCTCAACTCGGACCAGAACACGGGCACCGGCGCGGCGCCGAACTGTGGCGCCGGAGCGAATCTGCAGGGCTGCGTGCCGATCAACCCGCGCGTGGCGACGGACATCCGCTTCGACGGCGGGGACCGCATGCTCACCAGCGGCGGCCCCGTCTCGCTGGTGCACATCCAGGAGCCGATTGCGAACCTGGGCGGGATCCTCGGCGGCGCGGTGGAGATCGTCTCGCGCCAGGCAGTGGGTCCGGCGACCTCCTACTCGGTGCCGGTCGGCCAGGACTCGCCGACCAACCTGGGCACGGCCGGCAACCCCTTCGTGTTCGTGGATCTCAACCTCGTCGCCTTCGAGGACAACACGTCAGTCGTCGTCACCAGCCCCGGGGCGGGCTCGGTCAGCTTCACCCTGAACGCCGGCGAGCACTGGACCTCGCAGGGCGATATCGACAACTTCTCCGACCCGGCGACGCTCGCCCTGGTCATCAACGAGGGCACCAAGGTCTCGACGGACAAGCCCCTCTCCGGGCTGATCTTCGCCTCGGCGCTCGGCACCTACGCGACCCGGGTCTTCGCCCTGCTCCCGGATCTGCTGCACTCGACGGACTACATCACGACGGCGCCGGGCGACGATCCGACGGTCGCCGGCTCGCGGACCAAGGAGGTCTACGTCTACAACCCGGACCCGGTCAACGCGATGACCGTGACGTTCACGGACGCCCTCGGGTCGGGAACCTTCCCCGTGGCGCCGAACTCGACGGTCGCCTACTCGAACGGGACCGGCGCTGGGCGCAACCCCCCGGCCGGGTCCACGGTGCGCCTGACCAGCGACCGGAACTTCTGGGGCGTGACCGCCTACGACAGCCAGGGCACGGCCCACGACTGGGGGCACTCCTGGCTCGCGGTGCCCTTCCTGACCGAGACCTACACGGTGCCCTTCGCGCCGGACAACCCGGCGTCGCCGCCGGGCGCGTCGCCGATCTTCATCTCGGCGACCACCGACAACACCTGCGTGAAGCTGGACTTCGACAACGACGGCGTCTTCGACCAGATCGGTGACGGCGCCGGCGGCCTCGTCGCCCGGGACTGCGACGGCAACATGGGATACACGGTGAACGCGCCGGGCTCGGCCTTCCTCGACGCGCTGCGTGTCTACGACAACAACGCCGCCGACGGCACCCCGAACGACGACCCGACCGGGGCCCGCGTCGTCGCCAACAAGCCGGTCGCCCTCGCCTACGGGCTGGACACGGATCAGGCTCCGGTCTCCGGCGCCGGCATCCTCGACCTCGGCTACTGGGTCTATCCGGTCAACCAGGCATTCCTCGAGCCGGTGATGACCATCGAGAAGACCCCGGACGTCGGCTCGGTGCCGAGCGCGGGCGCGCCGGTCACCTACACCCTCGAGGTGCGCGCCTACTCCTTCGGCCCCCTGAGCGGGCTGGACGTGCGGGATCTGCTGCCGTCGGGCGTGCCCGGGTCGAGCTACGTCCCCGGGAGCACCGTGATCACCAATCCGGACCTCTCCACGGTCACCGGGGCCGGCGCGGATCCGACCATCACCACCGTCGGCAGCCGAGACGAGCTCGACTGGACCTCGGTCCTCGCGGCGAACGTCGACACCCTCGCCGCGAACGAGTCCCTGACCATCCAGTACACGATCGACATCCCCGCCGGCGCCCCGGCGGTGCTCACCAACGAGGTGACCGCGGTCGGAAGCCTCGGCGCGAGCGTGTTCGCGCCGACGGACTCGGCGGACGTGGTGCGCACCGACGTGTCGCTCGCCAAGGCGGTCACCGACGACGGCAGCCCGGAGGTCAACGAGACGCTGACCTACACGCTGACCGTCGCCAACGGTGGCGTCGCCGACGAGACCAACGTCTTCGTCAGCGACTCGATCCCCGGCAACGCCACCTTCGTCCCGGGCAGCATCGTCGACGCGGGACCGTTCACGGGCACCTACGATCCGGGCCAGAACGCCGTGGTCTGGAGCGCCGCGGCCTTCACCGCCGGCACCGGCCCCTTCGCCCTCAGCTTCCAGGTGCGGGTCAACCCGGCCACACCATCGGGCACGGCGATCGACAACGTCGCGACCTACGAGAGCAACGAGACCCAGATCTTCTCCTCGAACCAGGTCTCGACGACGGTGGTCGGCCCGAGCCTCCTCGTCGCCAAGTCCGCGGTCGGCAACCCCGATCCGGTCTATCCGGGGCAGATCGTGATCTGGGAGATCACCGTCGAGAACGTCGGCGGAGGCGCGGCGAACAACCTGGTCATCGAGGATCCGTTCCCCCTGAACGGCACCTACGTCGCCGAGTCGATGGAGTTCCAGCTCAACGCGGGCTCGCCGGTCGCGCTGACCGACGCCGGGGGCGACGACGAGGGCGAGCTGCTCGCGGACCGGCTGCGCTTCGGCACCGGCATGCTCGGGGCCGGGGAGGACCTGACCTTCCGCTTCAGCTCGACGGTCGACGCGGGCAGCGGCGGCGCGGATCTCGGCAACCAGGCGACGGTCAGCTCCGACGAGGTCAGCCCCGTCGACACCAACCTCGTGCTCATCCCGATCGTCGGCGACGCCACGGTCACCGGCCACCTGTTCATCGATCTCGACGACGACGGCGTCCAGGATCCGGGCGAGCCGAACCTCGCCGACGTCGACGTCGTGGTCACCGACGAGGACGGCGGCGTCCAGGTCGTGACCACGGACGTCAACGGCGACTACCAGGTGGTGGTGCCCGCGGACGGCACCGGCTCGACCAGCCTCGACGTCGACGAGACCGATCCGGACTTCCCGAGCGGCGCGACGCTGTGCACGGCATCGCCGGCGCCGCCGAACGGGTGCACCGACCCCCAGGTCGTCACCGCCACCTCCGGCGGCACCGTCGCCGCGCTCAACGTGGGCTACGTCCCGGCGGCGATCTCGGTGACCAAGACCTCCGATGCCGGAGCCGGCGTCGTGCCGGGCGACGTCATCGGCTACACGGTTGTCGTCGACAACACCTCCGGCGTGAACCAGAGCGCGGTGACCGTCACCGACCCGGTGCCCGCCAACACGACCTTCCTGCCGGGGACCACTCAGGTGAGCGCGCCGGCGGTGCGCGTCACCGAGTACTTCGTGGGCGCCGGGGCCTTCCCGCCGGACGGCTCCCCGGACGGCAACCCGGATCTCTTCACCCTGACCCTGGACCAGGATCTCGCGGCGGACTACTTCGTCATCGTCCAGGGCAGCGACGGGAACGGCAGCGGCAGCGGCACGCGCAGCCCCGAGGACAGCTACATCGCCCTCACCGGCGATCCGGCCGGCACCGGCGCGCTCGCGGCCACCGGTGCGGCGAACCAGCTCCAGTTCACCCGTGGCGGCGACGGCAACGACGGCTGGGAGGGCGTCGTCACGGTGGTCGAGTCGCTGCCGAACGCGGGCGCCGACGGCTTCACGCTCCTCGACGTCCAGCGCGTCTCTCACGGCAGCGGCGCTGCGAGCGGCGCCGTCGCCTCGGGCACGCCCTGGACCACCCTCGGCCAGGTGATGCTGGTCGGCGGCTTCAACGGCGCCGGCTGCGAGACCGCCGAGACCTCCGCCTCCAACCACCCGGTGTGCTGGACGCGCCTGTTCCCGAGCGGCGCGAGCACCGTCAACTGGACCCGCAGCGGGACGACCTCGCTCAACCCGGCGACGAGCACCGTGATGGTCCTCGAGTGGGGCACGGACTGGACCGTCCAGCGGGCGAACGTCACCGGCTCGAGCGGCGGCAACGGCGCCGACGCCACCACGGAGTACAACACCGCGGCGATCGCCCCCGTCGCGCGGGCAAGCACCTGGGTCTGGGGCACGGGACACACGGCGAACAACGGCATCGGCAACGGCGCCGAGGGCGTGCTGGTGACCCTCGGCGACGGCGTGAACACCAACGCGACCGAGACCACCGTCGCGATCGGCAAGGAGTACACGGGCGCGATGGACTTCGAGGTGTGGGCTCTCACCCACCCGGGCCTCGCCGTCGACCAGCGCTTCCTCGCCGACGGGAACTCCGGCAGCACCACCGTCGACGTGACCGTCGACGCCGCCACTGCGAGCCGCATGGCGCTCTCCTACAACGGCCAGAACGGCACCGGCACGGCCTTCCCGCGCCCGATGCTGTCGGCGCGCTATCTCGACGACACCACCGTGCGCCTCGAGCGTCGGCGCACCGGTCAGAACTTCCCGGCCTGGATCCAGGGCATCGACTTCTCCGGCGTCGAGAGCGTCGCGGCAGGCGGGGTCGCGCCGAACCTGGTGACAGCGGCCGCGGGCTACGAGCTGCCCCCGGGCACCTCGATGACGGTCACCTTCCAGGTCCAGGTGAACGCCTCGACCGGCGGCGCGACCTCGATCACCAACACCGCGAGCGCCGCGACGGCGGCGAGCCCGACGCCGGTGAACGGCAGCGTCACGGACCCGTTGTTCGATCCCGGCGTGTCCGTGGAGCCGAACGGGGCCGCGGCGATCGCTGCCGGCGGCGGCACCGTGGTCTTCGACCACTCGGTGACCAACACCGGCGACGCCACCGACTCCTACGCCCTCGCGGCCTTCAGCGCGCAGGGCTATGCGATCACGCTGCGTGACCCGGCGACCGGCGGCGTCGTCGCCGTCGACAGCGACGGAGACGGCGCATGGGACGGCGGGGCCACGCCGAACACCGGCTCTCTCGCCCCGGGCGCCGCCGCGCACTACCGCCTCGAGGTGGCGGTGCCGGGCAGCGCCGTCGTCGGCGATCTCGACTCGGTGGAGCTCAGGGCCAGCTCGGACCTGCGCGCGGGCCTCTCGGCGAGCGCCTTCGACGAGATCACCGTCGTCGACGGCACCGTGCCCGGCGCCGCGGATCTGCTGGTGACCCCGGACAACGCGAGCTTCGTCCTGGCCGGCGCGACCGTCGCCTACACCCATACGGTCACCAACAACACCGGCGCCACGCGCGTGTTCGCGCTGCAGGCGGTGAGTGACCTCGGCTTCGCCACCGGCATCTTCCAGGACGCGAACGGCGACGGCTTCTACACGCCGGGCCTCGACACCGCGATCACGAACACCGCGGCGCTCGCCGACGGCACCTCCCAGCGCATCTTCGTGGTCGTCTCGGTACCTGCCGGCACGCCGAACGGCACCGTGGACACCACCAACATCACCGCGAGCTTCAACGACGACAACGGCACCCCGGGCGACCCCCTCGACGACATCGTCTTCGGCGGCGTCGCCACGGACACCACCACGGTCGGTGTGCCCAACAACGACATCGGATTCGACCTGAGCGGCGGCGGCAGCCACGTCGTGAACGCCGGCGACACGGACGTGTTCCGCGGCATGTTGAGCAATATCGGCAGCGCGACGGATCGCTACGAGTTCACCATCAGCGCGTCCGTGTACGGCCCGGGCGGCGTCTCCGCCGACGGCAACCCGCACACCAGCCGCCTCGAGATCGACACCGATGGCGACGGCGAGCCCGATCTCGTCATCGCCGAGGACACGGACGGCGACGGCGCCTGGGATCTCACCGACGCGGACGGCGACGGCAGCCTCGAGCCCGCCGGCAGCCTCGGCCCGGGTCAGCTCTACGACGCCGACGGCGACGGAGTGCCCGATGTGGGCATCGGCGCCAGCACCGCCCTCGCCTACGACCTCGAGCGCCCGGTGGCACTCACGCAGAGCCCGTACCGTGACCCGGTCACGCTCACGGCCACCTCCTTCGCCAACGGCGAGTCCGACGCGGTGAGCGCCACCACGGCGATACTGCTCGCCACCCGCGCGGTCATCGGCGACTTCGTCGCCTACGGAACGCGCGCCGGCGTCGTCGTCCAGTGGCAGACCCTGAGCGAGCACGGCACCGTCGGCTTCCACCTCGAGCGCGAGGACGCGGGCACCGACGAGTACCTGCGTGTCAACGCCGAGCTCCTCCCGGGGCTGCTGCACGCCCGCAACGGCGGTCTGTACCGGTTCGTCGACCAGGGGGTCGCCGTCGGCGAGCTCCACCGATACCTCCTCGTCGAGCAGGAGGCCACGGGCCGCCAGCTCAGCTACGGGCCCTACGAGGTGGAGGTGCACGCCGACGCCGCTGCCGCCGGCCTGAGCGCTGCCGAGGTCGCCGAGACGCCGGTCACCGGCTACGAGCGGGTGGCCCGCGCGATGAGCAAGCTCGAGCGCGATCGACAGGAGGCCAAGATCGCCGCCCGCGCCGCAGCGAGCGACGGGCGCGCCGCGCGCACCGGCGCGCGCGCCAAGATCCACACCGCCGGCGCCGGCCTGCACTTCGTGGACACGGCCACGATCGCCGAGGCCATGGGACTCGGCGAGACGAAGGTCCGCAAGCTCCTCGACCGCGGCCGCCTGCGCCTGTCGAACCGAGGCCAGGACGTGGCGGTGCTGCCCGCGCACGGCGGCGCCGGGCTGTACTTCTACGCCGAGGCGGTCGGCGACGGCGCCCCCGGCGCCGGCGCCCAGTCGCGTCGCGACGGGCTATACGGCGACGAGAACGTCTACTGGCTCGAGCGTGGCAGGGCCCTGGAGATGGCCACCGTGGACGCGGGGCTGCCGGCGCCGGTCGCCGGCGGGACCTTCATGGAGACCAGCCGCGCCGAGGGCAACCGCTACACCCTGACGCATCTGTTCGACGACCCGGACGACGACTACTGGATGTGGGACTTCCGCTTCGGCGGGTTCGAGTTCCCGGACTGCTCCCTCGTGTCGCCGCCGGCGCCGTGCTACGTGTCGAGCTACCCGCTCGCGAGCCCGGGGCGCTCTGCTCGGCCGGGCGACGAGGCCATCCTCACCGTGCACCTGCACGGCGGGAGCGAGGTCGACGGCGACGAGGACCACGAGGTGACCGTGACGCTGAACGGCGTCGTGCTCGGCGTCTCGACCTTCGACGGGCCGGTGCCGCACGAGATCGAGCTCACCGTGGACGCCGCGAGCCTCGTCGACGGCGACAACGCGGTCGAGATCTCTCTCGCGGCGTCGCCGAATCCGGCTCAGCCCAGCATCGTCTACGTGGACGAGCTGACGCTGCGCTACCCGCGCCACCACCGCAGCGCCGGCGGTGTCCTCGAGGCGACCACGAGCGGCTCTACCGTGAGCATCGAGGGCTTCGCCGAGCCGAGCGTGTGGGCCTTCGACCTCGACGACCCGAAGCGCCCGGGGAGATTCGTCAACGCCACGATCGACGGCCAGGCCGGCAACCACCGGATCACGGTTCCGGCGCCGGGGCGGGTCCTCGCGGTGGCACCGAGCGTTGCCCGGTCCCCGCTCCGCGTGATCGCCGACCGTCCGTCGACGCTCCTCGAGAGCGGCAACGCCGCCGATCATCTGATCATCACGTCCTCCGACCTGGTCGACGCCGCCGGTGCCCTCGCGGCGCACCGGGACGCCCAGGGGCTCTCCTCGATGGTCGTCGACGTCGAGGACGTCTACGACGAGTTCAACTACGGCATCGTCAACGCCGACGCGATCTGGTCGTTCCTGCGCCACGCGTACCTGCGCTGGGAGCGGGCGCCGCGCTACGTCGTCCTCGCCGGCGAGGGCTCGCACGACTATCTCGACCATCTCGGTAACGGCGACTCGATCATCCCGACGCTTCTCACGCCGACCCCGGACGGCCTGTTCCCGTCGGACAACCTCTACGCCGACGTGGACGGCAACGACTTCGTCCCGGAGATGGCGATCGGACGCCTGCCGGTCATCGACGCCGCCGAGCTCGAGGCGGTGATCGCGAAGATCGTGGACTACGAGAGCGCCGGCGGCGACTGGACCGAGCGCTCGCTGCTCGCGGCCGACGCGCCCGACGCCGGCGGCGATTTCGTCGAGGACAGTGAAGCCCTGGCAGGGCTGTTCCCGGAGCGTCACGCGCTCGGTCGGATCTATCTGGACGGCACCGATCCGGCGACGGCGCGCGAGGCCATGCTCGAAGCGCTCGAGGAAGGTCAGGCCTTCGTGAACTTCATCGGCCACGGCGGCTTCACCGGCCTCGGCAACGCCAGCCTGCTGACCAGCGGCGACGTCGCATCGCTCACCAACGCCGGTCGGCTACCCGTGGTGACCGCGTTCTCCTGCCTCGTCGGCCAGTTCGGATTCCCGGGCCAGGAGTCGTTGAGCGAGCTCCTGCTGGTGGACCCGGAGGACGGCGCCGCGGCGGTCTGGTCACCCTCGGGTCTGTCGCGAAACGACCGGGCACGGATCCTCGCCGAGGGCTTCTACGGCGCCACCTTCGACGGCGCCGGGGAGCTCGTCATCGGGGAGTCCATCCTGCGCGCCCAGCGCGGTTACGCGGCCGACGACGTCGATCGCTACCTGCTCGACATCTACAACCTGATCGGCGATCCCGCGACGCTGATGAAGTGAGCAAACGGGGTGAGAAATGGGGACAGGTTAACCTGTCCCCATTTCTCACCCCGTGCGCCGCTCCGAGGCGTGCTCATCGAAGGCGACCGCGGCGACGAGCACCGCGCCGATGACGATCATCTGCACGAAGGAGGAGACGTTGAGCAGCACGAGCCCGTTGCGAAGGACGCCGATCAGCAGCACCCCGATGATCGTCCTCGGAATGGAGCCGACCCCGCCGAACAGGCTCGTGCCACCGATGACGACGGCCGCGATGACGTCGAGCTCCAGGCCCTGGCCGGCGACCGCCTCGGCGGAGTTCAGCCGCGCCGAGAGCAGGAACCCCGCCAGTCCCGCGCAGAAACCGGTCAGCACGTAGCACCCGAAGGTCACGCGGGCGACCGGGATGCCGGCCAGCTCCGCCGCCTGACGGTTTCCCCCGACCGCGTAGACGTAGCGGCCGAAGCGCAGGCGCGTCAGCGCGAAGTGCGCCAGCGCGGCGAAGCCGAGGAACACGATCACCATCACGGGGACCACGCCGAAGAGGCGGGTCTTGCCCCACCACACGTAGCTCCGATCGAAGCCGCTGATCGGCCCCCCGCCCGAGAGCAGCAGCGCGGCGCCGCGGAACATGGACAGCCCCCCAAGGGTCATCACGAATGGCGGGATCCGCAGCCGCGTGATGAGCGTGCCCTGGATCGCACCGCAGATCACCCCGGCGGCGATGGCCGCCAGCATCGCCATCCACACGGGATTGCCAGCGGCGACCGCCGCCCCGACGGCGAAGCGATCGTCGAGCCCCCCCTTCGCGACGTAGGCGCCGACGAGCCCGGCGAGCGCCACCATCGAGCCGACGGAGAGATCGATCCCGGCGGTCAGGATGACGAACGTCATCCCTACGGCGACGAGGCCGATCACCGAGACCTGCCTGAGTATGTTGAAGATGTTGTAGGGCCGCAGGAACTTCGGCTCGAAGGCCGCGAAGACGAGGATCAGCAGCGCGAGGAAGATGAGCGGCGCGAAGCGCGCCGCGACCAGGACCCAGTCGCGCTCGCGAGCGCCCGCCCCCGCCGGAGAGCTCGGCCAGATCGTCATGTCCTAGCGCGGTGTCCCGCAAGTACCTTGCATTTCTCGCAGGCCCTCGCTCAGCCTGGCGGCGTTGCACCTCGTCGCGATGGCGACGGCTATCCCCTCGGCGCGCCTTGCATGCCCGAGCGAATGGCTCGCCGACAAAGGCAAGATACTCGCGGGACACCGCGGATTCGGTGATATGCCGACCCCGATCGGCAGCGACGCCGGCGCGCCCGGAGCCGGCTCCTCCGAGCCGGCCCCGCTACCGTTGCAGACCCTACTTCACCTCGGAGAGCCGCTCGGCCTTGTCGATGTTGTCGCTGCTGATCGCGAACGGCGACAGCAAGGTGACCGGCTCGGGCTTCTTGCCGTCGCGCAGGTAGCTCGCCAGGGCGCGCATCGCGCCGCGTGACTGGCCGCCGGGGCTCTGCTCGATGGTCGCCGCCAGCCCGCCGTCGCGCACGTGCGCGAGCGCCTCGGGGAGCGCATCGAATCCGATGATGGTGACCTTGCCCTTGAGGCCCGCCTCGTCGACGGCCTGCATCGCCCCGAGCGCCATGTCGTCGTTCGCCGCGACGATCACGTCGGGCGGGCTGTCCAGGCCACCGAGAATCGCCTCGGTGACGTTGGCGCCCTTCTCGCGCTGGAACTCGGCGGTCTGCTCGGCCACGAGCTTGTACTTCGAACTCCCGTCGATGACGTTGTGGAGCCCCTTGTTGCGGTCGATGGCCGGGCTCGAGCCCGGCTGTCCCTGGAGGTTGACGATCGTCGCCCCGGCCGGGAACCTGGCCATGATGAACTTGCCCTGGGCCTCACCGCCCTTGACGTTGTCCGCCCCGACGTGCGCGAGGATGCCAGGCACACCCTGGATGCTGCGGTCGATGGTCACCACGGGGATCCCTGCGTCGACCGCCTCCTGGAGCGCCGGCGCCATCGCGACCGAGTCCAGTGGGCTGATGACGATGCCGTCGACGCCCTGGGCGATGGCCGCCTCGACGTCCCCGGACTGCTTCGGCGTCGAGTTCTGGCCGTCGGACTCGACCAGCTTGATGCCGCCGAGCGCCTCCGCCTCGGCCCGGATCTCCTTCATCATGTGGACGAAGAACGGGAATCCGAGCGACGGCACCGAGACCAGGATCGTCAGATCCTTCGCCGACGCCGTGCCGCTCACGAGGCTCGCGGCAGCCAGGGCAACAGCCGCTACGGTGGTACTGAATCGTCGAATCATGGGTGCTCCTCCATCACGGGCGGGCGCCGCCCGCGGCCCCGATCGGGGCCCACGGGCGCGATCGGCAACTAAGCGCGCCCACCGCGAGGCGTCAAGCGGGGAATCCGCAGCACGGCCCCCACGGCGCCCAGCCGGAAATCGCACCCCTGCGACGGCTGCCGACGAGTCCACGAGTGAACTCGTCGACACCCTGGCGACGAGAACCGGTGCGATTTCCGGGCTAGCGGTGCTCTCCGAGGAGCAGCAGCTCGAGGAGCCGCGCTCGCAGGCTGTCCACCTCCGCGATGCCGTTCGGGCTGTCGGCGATCGCCTCGTGCCAGGCGTCGATGTGCTCCTTGAGCACCTCGTCCGAATCGGCGGCGGAGAGCGCCTCGAGCAGCTTCGCGACGCGCACGCGATGGGTGAACGCGAGCAGCATGTCCACCATGAAGTCGCGCGCCTCGACGTTGAGGGCGCCGGCCGGCGCCGCGCTCGGCGACGGCGCCACGGGCTCGGGTGCGGTGCTCGGAGCGCCCGCAGCGCCTTCGCCGGAGTGCGCCGGGCCGATGTAACCCTCCTCGAAGAGCTTGCTCAGGGCCTCCTCGAAGTTGCGCACGCTCGCCATGTGCCGGACCTCCTCCACGGTCCGCTCGCCGTTGGCGAGGATGAGCACGCGGCGCTCGAGGATCGAGAGCGTGCGCGGGCGAGCGCCGATCTCCCGCTCGCCCTTCGCCGTCTTCTGGATGACGACTCCTTGCCGCATCACCTCTGCTCGCTGTGTCCCGCGGGCGGCGGGCGACGACCGCCCGGTGTGGCGCGGGCGCTCGTCCCGACGGGAGCGACCCGCCGAGCCCCGCGCGGCGGCGGGGCCTGCTCTGCGCCCCCGAGCGCGGGTGCTCATCCTCGCCCCGGGCACGCTCGGGAGGCGTCGTGGTGGCTCGAGGGAGACGCGACGGGCTCGTGGATCCGCGCCGGGAGCGAGGCGGGGCTTTGCGGGCAGGGCCGCGCGCCTCGGGTCCGCACCGCTGCGCTCCAGCCGCGCTCGCCCGGAGTCGTTCGAGCGGCTCCCGGGGAGAGTCTAGACCACGGGAACCTTCTGCGTATCGGACCCCGGCGTGAGAAGATGGCGTGCACCCGACCTCCCGAGGGGCGCACGCGCCGCGCCGGCAGGCGGCGGGCCAGCCCAGCGAGCGGAGATGGCGATGAGGATGTTGCGCACGGGTCTTCCCACGATGGCGCTGCTCGTGGCCGCGCAGCTCGGCACGACGAGCGCGCAGGAGGCCGAGACGACCCCGGCTGCGATGGACGACGAGCGCCTCGGGGCACTCATCCGGCGGATCGACCCGCAGGCGGTTGGCGGTCCCGGGCTGTGGCGGCTCCAGGTGCGCGAGCGCGAGGTGATGGTGATCACCGACGCACGCGCGGACCGGATGCGCATCATCACCGGAATCGCGCCGGCGGACGCCCTCGAGCAGGAGCTGCTCTTTCGCCTGATGCAGGCCAACTTCGACACGGCTCTCGACGCACGCTACGCGGTCGCCCAGGGCGTGCTGTGGAGCGCCTTCATCCACCCCCTCGGTGCGCGCTGGACGATCGCCAGTTCGTCTCCGGGCTCGGCCAGGTGGTCAACCTCGCGCTCAGCTTCGGGACCACCTACTCATCCGGCGCGCTCACCTTCGGAGGCGGCGACAGCAGCGAGCTCATCGAGGAGCTGCTCGAGCGGTCGAGGTCGATCTGACGTCGTGCCGCAGGCGACCCTCGAGGTCGTGACTCGACCGGCCATCTAAACGGTCCAGATGACCAGGTAATTGCCGCCAGAGACCTTACCCCGTGTAGAGGTAGCTTGCAGCGATCACCGAGAACGCCTCGACCTGCCCCTTCGCCCAGACCGCATCCTTCCCGAACTCCGAAGCCATGATCTCCGCGACGCGCGGCGCCACCTCCAGGGCCGCTCTCGCGTCGAAGATCAGGCACCGCGTCCGTCGCGAGAGCACGTCGTCGACCGTGCGCGCCATCTCGCGGCGACATGCCCAGCGAACCTCGGTGCCGGTCGTGGCCAGCCGCTCGTGCAGCGGCTGGCCGAGATCCGGGTCCGCCTCCTCGAGCATCTCGATCTCGGCGGCGTCGGAGCCGTAGAAGGCGAGACGGCCGTAGCGCTCCGCATGGCGCAGGCTGCCGTGAATGGAGAGCTGGCGAGTGACGCACTCGCGCGGCTCGAGCTCACCGAGGGTGATCGCGTGGTCGACGATGTCCTCGGCCATCTTGCGGTAGGTGGTCCACTTGCCTCCGACCACGGTGAGCAGACCGGAATCCGGGTCGACGAGAATCGTGTGGTCGCGCGACAGCGCCGCCGTGCTCCCCGCGTCGCCCATCTTGACCAGGGGCCGGATGCCGGTGAACACGCTGCGGATGTCCGAAGCGGCGGCGGGACGCGCGAGGTAGCGGTTCGCCGTGTCGAGGATGAAACGGACCTCGTGCTCGAGCGGGCGCGGCTCGAGCTCCGCAGTCTCCACGGCGGTGTCCGTGGTGCCCACGACGGCCACGTCGTACCAGGGGATCGCGAACATCAGGCGGCCGTCGTCGGTGTGCGGGACCATGATCGCCGAGTCGCCCGGGATGAAGCTCCGGTCGAGAACGACGTGCACGCCCTGGCTCGGTGCGATCAGCGCCGGGGCGCTGGGATTGTCCAGCCTGCGCACCCCGTCGGCGAACGGTCCCGTGGCGTTGACGACGGCGCGCCCGGCGACGGTCAGCTCCTCGCCGGCCTCCAGATCGCGCACGACCACGCCCTGGACAGCGCCGGACCCGTCCTTCTCGAGCCCGACCACCGGCGCATAGTTCACCAGCGTCGCGCCCTGCTCGTAGGCCGTCGTCGCCAGGTTGATCGCCAGACGCGCGTCATCGAACTGCCCGTCGAAGTAGCGCGTTCCACCGCGCAGGCCTTCGCGCTTGATCGACGGAATCGCCTCCACGACCCCATCGCGCGACAGGTGGGACGACTGGCCGAACCCGTAGCGTCCGGCGAGCAGATCGTAGACCTTCAGGCCGATGCCGTAGAACGGCGACTCCCACCACTCGTAGCTCGGCACGACGAAGGCGACGTCGCGAACGAGATGCGGCGCGTTGCGAAGGAGCAGCCCTCGCTCCTTCAAGGCCTCCATCACCAGCGACACGTTGCCCTGCTGAAGGTAGCGGACCCCACCGTGCACGAGCTTGGTGGAGCGGCTCGAGGTGCCCTTGGCGAAGTCGGACTGCTCGAGCAGCACCACGTCGTAGCCACGCGATGCCGCGTCGACGGCCGCACCGAGCCCCGTCGCGCCGCCGCCGATCACGATGATGTCCCAGGGGTCCTGGCGCGCGCGGATCGCCGCGAGCATCTCTTCGCGTAGCATCGGCCTAGTCCTCCTCGACCCAGGCTTTCGAGCGCGCCACGGCCTCGTGCCAGCGGCCGAGCAGACGGGTCGCGTCGGCCTCGCTCATGCCGGGCTCGAAGCGCCGGTCCACCTGCCAGTTCGCGGCGATGTCCTCGGTCGAGCGCCAGTAGCCCACGGCCAGACCGGCCATATACGCCGAACCGAGCGCCGTCGTCTCGAGCACGGTCGGCCGGACCACCGGCGTCTGCAGGAGGTCGCTCTGGAACTGCATCAGCAGGTCGTTCGCGGCCGCGCCGCCGTCCACGCGCAGCTCGGAGAGCCCGGCGCCGGCATCGTCCTCCATGGCCGAGACCAGGTCCGCGACCTCGAAGGCGATGCCCTCGAGCGCCGCGCGCGCGATGTGCGCATCGGTGGTGCCGCGGGTGATGCCGACGATGGCGCCCCGCGCGTACGCGTCCCAGTGGGGCGCCCCGAGGCCGGCGAGCGCCGGCACCAGGTAGACATCGCCGCTATCGTCGACCTTGCGGGCAAGAGCCTCGACCTCCGCGGAGTCGCGGATGATCTTCAGGCCGTCGCGCAGCCACTGGACGATGGCGCCGCCCACGAAGACGCTGCCCTCGAGCGCGTAGTGCACGTCCCCGGCGCGCTCCCAGGCGATGGTCGTGAGGAGGCGGTTACGCGACGGTCTCGCCTCGGCGCCGGTGTTCATCAGCAGGAAGCAGCCGGTCCCGTAGGTGCATTTCGCCAGTCCCGGCTCCACGCAGATCTGGCCCATCGTCGCCGCCTGCTGATCGCCGACGATTCCCGCGAGCGGTGCGCCGGCGCCTGGCAGGTCCGCAGCGATCTCGCCGTAGACCTCCGAGCTCGAGCGCACCTCGGGGAGCATGCTGCGCGGGACGCCGAGAGCGTCGAGGAGCTCGTCGTCCCAGTCCCTGCGGTGGATGTCGAAGAGCAGGGTTCGCGAGGCGTTGCTCACGTCCGTGAGGTGCAGCGCCCCGCCGCTCAGGTTGTAGATCAGCCAGCTGTCGACGGTGCCGAAGGCGAGCTCCCCACGCTCGGCGCGACCCCGCGCGCCGTCGACGTTCTCGAGGATCCAGGCGATCTTCGTTCCCGAGAAATACGCGTCGAGGACCAGCCCGGTGCGGCTGCGGAACGTCTCCTCCAGGCCGTCGGCACGCAGCCGATCGCAGAGCGGCGCCGTGCGGCGGTCCTGCCACACGATCGCATTGTGGACAGGCTCCCCGGTGCGGCGATCCCACACGACGGTGGTCTCGCGCTGGTTGGTGATGCCGACGGCGGCGACCTCGGGGGAGCGTCCCGGCGTGCGCCCGAGCGCCTCGGCGGCGACGCCGGCCTGGGTGGACCAGATCTCGCCCGGGTCGTGCTCGACCCAGCCCGGGCGAGGGAAGATCTGCTCGAGCTCCTTCTGCGCCACCGAGACGATCCGACCCTGCTCGTCGAAGACGATCGCACGCGAGCTCGTGGTTCCCTGGTCGAGTGCCAGAACGTAGGACATCACCCATCCCCCGTGCACCGCGGGAGCGGCGCTCAAGCAGCCTGCCGAGCGGTTACTGCGACCGCCCTCCCCGTGCCCGGCCGAGCACGGGCGACGACCCGGGCAAGATACCAGACCGGGGCGCAGGCGAACCGGGGCCCGAAAGCGTGGACTCGAGGCCCGCTCCCGTATGCACCACGCGGCGATGGCGCCGGTGCTCGAGCCGGCGCGGGGCCAGGGGGCTCGTGACGGCCATGGGTGGACCTGCGCGCCGGACCGACCTACTGATCGCGCGTCGGCGCACGGCTCAGATCGCGCCCGCCAGCCGCTCCAGGAGCCGGTCGACGTCGTGCACCGACTGGTAGAGGCCGAAGCCGACGCGCAGCCGGTCCGCCCGCGCGTCCACGACGACCCCCGCCCGACGCAGCCGGGTGCACCAGTGCCCGGCGTCGTCGTGGCGAAAGGTGAGGAAGTTGCCGAGCAGCGGATCGCCCGGCGCGACGAGCAGATCCTCGCGCGCGAAGGGCCCGAGCCGATCGCCGCCGAGCCCCCCCACGAAGCGATCCTGGAGAGACCGGGCATGGGCGTGCACGACGCGCGCGTCGAGGCCGCAGGCCTCCAGCCACTCGAGGCTCGCGCGCAGCCGGTAGAGCCCTGAAGGGTCGAAGGTCGCGCCCATGAAGCGCCAGCCGTCCTCGGGATAGGCGACGGCGCCCTGGGGACCGGCCAGCGCGCCGAACCCCGCGTACCAGCCGGTGTCGCGTGGACGCATCGCGACGCCGGGTGGGCAGTGCATGAAGCACGCGCCCTCGCCGGCCATCGCGTACTTGTAGCCGCCTCCGATGTAGAAGACACGGCCGGCGACCGCCGAGAGATCGGTCGGTCGCGCGAGGAACCCGTGGTAGCCGTCGATCACCACGATGCGCCCCTCGGCCCAGAGCGAATCCACGAGGGGCTCGAGCGGCTCGATCGCGAACCCCGAGTCGAAGAACACCTGGCTGAGATACACCATGTCCGGCGCGGGCGTGCGCGACGCCGCCCCGGCGAGACGATCGACGACACTCGTGAAGGGCTGCGTCGCGACGCGCAGGACCTCGACGATGCCCTCCTCCTCGAGGCGGGCCGTCTGCCGCTGGAAGGAATGGAACTCACCGTCGGTGGTCAGGATCCGCCCCGGGCGCTCCAGGGGCAGGCAGGACAGGAGCCGACCGAGCAGCTCGTGGGTGTTCGGCGCCGGCACCAGGGTCGCCGGGTCCGGCAGGCGCAAGTGCCTCGCGATGCGCTCGCGCGCCTCGGTCCACACCGTGCCGAGCACGTGCTCCCACTTCTCGTCGGAACGCTCCGCTGAGTCGTCCCAGTAGCGTAGCTGCGCTTCGCGGGTCGCGTCCGGCCAGAAGTGGTGGCTGTGCGCCGCGAAGTGCGCCCGATCGCCATGGGCCGCGCGGAACCGCGAGAAATCGGCCCTGAGGTCGAGCGGTGGGGTCGGCGGTGCGCCCGTCATCACCTGTATGGCGTTCGCGAGAACAGGCCACACGTCGGAGGCTTCGACCTGCGGTGTATCGTCGAGTCCCAGGACGGGACGAATGCCGGGATTGTCGGGAACAATCCCGGCCGATCCCCCCACCCTGCCCCGCCCCCCCGAAGGAGGGCGGGTACTTGCTGCGGGCGGCAGTGATCGACATCTGCGCACGGGTATCTGGTCGTCCGAAATCTACAATGTCCGTGAACGCTCGCCCCGAGCGTCTCCCGAAGGTGGAGGATGCCATGGCGCAGGACCGCGACACGAGCCGCGTCGAGCCCGGGATCCGGCTCGACTTCTCCGACCGGATGTCCTACGGCGACTACCTCGGCCTGGACGCCCTCTTGAGCGCGCAGTCGCCGCTCAGCGAGGAGCACGACGAGATGCTGTTCATCGTCGTCCACCACGTGCAGGAGCTGTGGCTGCGACAGGTCATCCACGAGCTCGAGTTCGCAATGGGCGCCCTCGGCCGGGACGATGCAGGCATAGCCTTCAAGGCCCTCGCCCGGGTCTCGCGCATCCAGGAGCAGCTCGTCAGCGCATGGGACGTGCTCTCGACGATGACCCCGGCGGACTACCTGACTTTCCGCGGCCGGCTCGGCCGCGCCTCCGGATTCCAGTCATACCAGTACCGCCTCGTCGAGATCCGTCTCGGCGCGAGGGACGCGAAGATGCTCGCGCCCCACGCGCACCGCGGCGAGATCCACGGTCGGCTCCAAGAGGCGTTCCGGGCGCCGAGCCTGTACGACGAGGCCATCGCGTTCCTGGCACGGCAGGGACTGGCCGTGCCGCGCCGGCTCCTGGACCGGGACTTCAGCGAGGCGCACCAGCCGAGCGAGGCCCTGCGGGACGTGTGGATGGAGGTCTACCGCGACCCGGCGCGCTACTTCGAGGCCTACGAGCTCGCCGAGGAGCTCGTCGACGTCGAGGACGGGTTCCAGCAGTGGCGATTCCGGCACATGAAGACCGTCCAGCGGATCATCGGTGACAAGCCCGGAACCGGCGGCTCCTCCGGGGTCGCCTACCTGCGCACGGCGCTCGAGCGGACGTTCTTCCCCGAGCTGTGGGAGGTGCGCACCCACCTGTGAACGCCTCGCTCGCGGCCGCGGGCGGCGAGGGCTCGGCGCCGCCGGACCGGCGCTTGAACTCCCCCGGCACAGACGGCACGCTGGTTGCAGCGTCGACGGGCGCCGCACCTCGGCCGATCAGGAGCATCCCAATGGACTTCGGTGTGGTACTGCAGACGAACCCGCCGGCGAGCCGGGTGATCGATCTCGCGCGCCGTGCCGAGGGGCTCGGGTTCACCCACGTGTGGACCTTCGACTCCCACGTGCTCTGGCAGGAGCCCTTCGTCATCCTCACCCGCATCCTCAGCGAGACCGAGCGGGTCGTGGTGGGGCCGATGGTGACCAATCCGGGCACCCGCGACTGGACCTTGATCGCGTCGACCTTCGCGACGCTCAACGACATGTTCGGGCCACGTACGATCTGCGGCATGGGCCGCGGCGACTCGGCGCTGCGCTACATCGGCAGGAAGCCGCGCACGCTCGCCAAGATGGCCGAGTCGATGCGGGTCATCAAGGCGATGGTGGCCGGCGAGGAGGTCGACTACGACGGCACGCCGCTCCGCTTCCCCTGGCTCGAGGGAGGCTGGGACCTACCGATGTGGGCGGCCGGCTACGGGCCGCGCGCGCTGGAGACGATCGGGCGCACCGCCGACGGCTTCATCCTCCAGCTCGCCGATCCGCAGATCCTCGAGTGGACGATGGGGTCGGTGCGCGCCGCGGCCGCGGCAGCGGGCCGCGACCCCGACTCGATCTCCATCTGCGTGGTGGCACCCGCCTACGTGGGCGACGACGTCGCGCACCAGCGCGAGCAGCTACGGTGGTTCGGGGGCATGGTCGGCAACCACGTCGCGGACATCGTCAAGCGCTACGGCGAGGACGGCACGCAGGTCCCGAGCGCGCTGACCGACTACATCCGCAGCCGCGAGGGCTACGACTACGATCACCACGGCCGCGCGGGGAACCCGTCCACGGACTTCGTCCCGGACGAGATCGTCGACCGCTTCTGCGTGCTCGGGACGGTCGAGGACCACGTCGCGAAGCTCGGGGCGCTGCGCGACCTCGGCGTCGACCACTTCGGCCTGTACCTCATGCACGATGACGAGGACGCGACGCTCGAGGCGTACGGGCGCCAGATCCTGCCGGCCATGACGGGCTAGCCCGGATATCTGTTTCGAGTCGCGAGACACTGGTGGCGCCGGCCGTGACCCGATCGGCCCTCTCGCGACACGCCGTAAACACGTCCATGTGGGCTCGGGCGCAGCATCCCTGCTGCGCACGGTCGCGAGAGGGCCGATCGGGTCACGACCTCGAGC
>CAJIAT010000142.1_pt1 | contig 52085 bp, 40 predicted proteins | sample 9199161 | NCBI WGS metagenome assembly CAJIAT01 (sample SAMEA7708281, study PRJEB35096) | sediment metagenome | biome: marine neritic benthic zone biome [ENVO:01000025]; feature: sediment [ENVO:00002007]; material: shallow marine sediment [ENVO:03000034] sea grass bed [ENVO_01000059] ... | reverse complement strand
TGCATGGACAAGCCAGGTCTGCGATAGGCAGCGAGCCGAGGACAGAACGTGGCCACTGCAGCTCGTCGCACCGATACAGTTTCCCTCAGCGAGTCAGTCAGTTGCAGCCGGCTCGGTGCCGGCCTGGTGCAATATGCGGGCTAGCCCGGATATTGCACCAAGTTCACGAATCCTCGCTTGTTCCTTGAATTCACACGAGTCCAGGACAGGGAGTGCTCCCGGCACTCCCACTGCATTCCCGCCATCCATGGCGGTCAGTGGACGAGGTAGGACGAAGCACGAGCCCTGTGAATCCAAGGCCCTGCGCGATCCCTTCGCGAATTGGTGCAATGTGCGGGCTAGCGAGAGCCGGGCCGGCCAGGCTCGCGGGGTGCCTGGTCGTCTGGGCCCGGGAGCCACAGGCGCATCGTCGTCCCCCAGGGTCCGCTCGTCGGGACGTCGATGCGACCCCCGTGCTGCTCGAGGATGTGCCGGGCGACGGGCAGCCCGAGGCCGACCCCGAAGCTGCGTGTGCTGAACAGCGGCTCGAAGATACGCTCGCGCGTGTCCGGCTCGATGCCCGGCCCGTCGTCGGAGATGGTGACCACGGCGCCGCCGTCGTCGCCGCGGGTGCGCACCTCGATCCGACCCTCGCTCCGTGACTCGAGGGCCTGCTCGGCGTTGCGCAGCACGTTCTGCAGGGCGATCTCCACCAGCTCCTCGTCGATCGAGACGACGGCGGCGCTGGCGAGGTCGGCCTCGATCGCGACCCCTCGCCGGGGTGAGCACCGCTCCAGGACCTGGGCGATCGCCTCGTCGAGGCCGACCAGGCGCCGTACTGGCTCGCGCAGGCGGGCGTAGCCGAGGAGATCCTCGATCACCTTCACGCAGCGGGCGATGCTTCGCTCGATGCGCTCGAGCGCTCGCTGGCCCGAGGTGTCGCCGGCACTCGAGCGCCGGCGCAGCGACTCGAGAGAGGCATGGATGGTGCCGAGCGGGTTACGCAGCTCGTGGCTCACCGCGGCGGTGAGCTCGCCGAGGGTCGCCAGGCGCTCGGCCCGGAGCAGGTCCGCCTGCGCCGTGCGCAGCGCGTCGGTACGCTCCGCGACGAGCTCCTCGAGCCGCTCGCGGTGCCGCGCGAGCTCGTCCTCCACGCGCCGCTGCTCGGTGATGTCGACGACCGAGCCGGCCATCCGGTAGGCGCGCCCGGAGGCGTCGCGGAGCGCCACGCCACGGTCGAGGACCCAGCGCACGGCGCCGTCGTCCCCATGGACGCGGAACTCGCAGCGGAAGACGTCCGCTTCCCCGCGCAGATGCGCAACGAGGGCCCGCCGGTACCCGTCCCGGTCGTCGGCGTTGATGCGTCCGAGGACCTTCGACTCGTCCTGCGTCTCGCGCTCGGCGCCGAAGCCGAGGAGCTCGAGCAGCCGCGGCGAGTAGTAGATCGTGCCGCGCTCGATGTCCCAGTCCCAGATGCCGTCCGTCGAGCCGCGCACGGCCAGCGCGTAGCGCTCCTCGCTGCGCGCGAGGCGCCGCCTGCTCTCGCGCAGCGCTCGTTCGGCCACCCGGAGCTCTGTCAGGTCGGTGAGCGTCACCTGCAGCGCGAGCTGACCGTGCCACTCGACACTGTGGGACGCGTTGAGCAGGGGCCGCCGGGTCCCGTCGCGACACAGGCCACGGAACTCGTAGATCTCCGGCGCCGCCCGGCCCGCGCCGCGGGTGCGCGCATAGCTGCGCATCCGCTCGACGTCCGCCGGGTCGATGAGGCGCTCGATGCTGTCGAGCGCCAGGATCTCCGCAGGGCTGTCGTAGCCGAACAGCTCGGCGTAGGCCTCGTTCACGAACAGCGGCCGCCACTCGAGGTCGAGGATGGCGATGCCGTGGATCGAGCCCTCCACGAGCGCCCGGAACCTCTCCTCGGCGGCGCGCTGCTCCGTGACGTCGACCATTGCCGCCAGCACGGCGGGCTGTCCCTGCCACTCGATGGGCGCGACCTGCGCGCGCAGCCGGCGCACGGCGCCGTCCCGTGCCAGGGCGTCGAACTCGTACTCGCTGGGCACGGGCTCGCCGTCGAGCCGCGCCCGGGCGATCCTGGCGAGACGCTCGCGCTCGTGCCCTGCAACGAGCGGGTCGGCGGAGAAGTCGAGCGCCAGGATCTCCGCGGGCGAGTCGTAGCGGAGCATCCGCGCGAACGCGGGATTGGCGTAGAGCGGGCGCCCCGCCTCGTCGTGCACCAAGAAGCCCTGGATCGAGCGCTCGGCGAGGTTGCGATAGCTGTGCTCGCTCTGACGCAGCCTGTCCAGCTCGCCCCGGTCCCTGGTCGTCTCGCGGTCCATGGTCGTGTCGCGGGCGCGACGCCCGCCGGCGTCATCGAGCGAGTCGCAGCACGGTCCAGCCGGACGGCACGGCGCCATCGCCCGGCTGCGCGTTGGTGAGGAGGATGACCTCATCCGCCTCGACCAGCTCCGGCTGCCCCTCGAGGGCGGCGAGGCTCGAGAGATCGCGCGGCCCGTAGGGCGAGATGCGTCCCGGCGAGAACCGGACGGCCCACGAATGCACCCGGGCGCGGTCGGTGAACAGCGCGAACTCGTGATAGCGGCGCGTGCCGATCTCGTCGAGCGCCGCGTCGACTGCGCCCATCGCGCTGCGCATGGCGTTCGACGACTCGACCACGACGACGACGCGCCGGGGGTCGGACTCGAGGTGGCGGTGATAGCCCGCGGCGAGCCCGCCGAAGGAGACGACGGCGAGGACCGCCCAGGCGAGGAGCTGCTTCATCGATCGCCCCTGCGGCGCCGTTCCGAGTCGTGCATCAAGTCGCCATCCTCACGTCCGGGCGCCGCGTGCGAACCTCGCATCTGGGCCCTCGCATCTGGGCCCTCACATCTGGGCATTGAGCAGCGAGCCGATCATGTACTCGATGCGATCCACGTCGGCGTTCAGGCTGGCTGCCTCGACCGTCGCCGACAGGCGCTTGAGCTCATCGATCTGCGCCTCGTAGCCGATCGTGTAGATGGGGATACCGAGGCCCTGGATGATGCGCCTCATGTCCGAGAACTCGTGTCCGACGTTGGTCGCCCCGTCGGTGAGCACGAAGAGCACGGGCTTCACGTCAGGATTCGCGCGCCGCGCCTCGACGAGCATCGACAGGGATACGGCGATTCCGTCGTACATCGCCGTGCTGCCCCCGGGGCTCATGTCCTGCACGGCGCCCATGAACGTGGCCTTGTGGTTGAGATCGAACGGCTTGATTGGCAGGACCACCTGGACGCGGTCGTTGAACAGCACCATGCCGATCGAGTTGCCGGGGGTGATGAACTCGGCGCCGAGGGTGAGCGCCTGCCTCACGCCGCGCATCCTCGCTCCGGCCATCGATCCGCTGACGTCACACAGGAAGACCGCGGCGATCGGCCGCCCCGCATCCTTCTTCTCCTTCCACAGCTGCTGGCTGCGCACGAGCGCGTCCCCGCTCGGGATCTCGAAGGTCGGGTCGTGATCCACGCCCTGATCGAAGCCGTACTGGCGGGCGAGATCCCGCCAGCGCCGATCGCCGGCGAAGGCCGCGAATTTCTCGAGCACCTCGCGCTGATCCGCGCTGAGCTCGCCCACGGCGTAGAGCGGGTTGTCGTGGCGGACGCCGAAGGGCACGAACTCGTAGCCGGAGCGCAACGCCTGGGCCTGGACGAAGGTCTGGTGCTCCATGACGAACGCGTCGAGCGAGCCGTCGTTCTCCACGGACTCGCGCATCTGCAGCGTGGTCAGCGCGACGAAGGGGACGCCGCGCTGGAAGCTCTCGAAGGCGCTGACGACGTCCGAGGAGAGCATGCGCGCCTCGTTGCCGCCGCCGAAGCGCGCGAGGACCGTGACGAGGAAATTCAGACCCGTGCTGCTCGCGAACGGGTTCGTGTAGCCCATCACGATGCTGCCCTGGACCACCGAGTCGATGATGGCCTCGACGTCCAGCCCGCCGTAGTCGGTGCGCAGGCGGTCGGCCACCTCGCTCTTCATGACCACGCCGGCGACGTTGCCGACGAGCTGCTCGCTCACCGGCTCCATGCGCACGCCATAGGCCTCCGCCATGCGCACCCAGAGGTGGTTCGAGGGCGAGAAGCCCTGGGGGCGGTACTTCCCGGCGGCGATGAACTGGTAGCCGGTCCCCGAGGCGATCTTGCGAACGCTCACGCGAGCCTGCTTGCCGCTCGACAGCTGCTGGCTCGCGCCGTTGAAGGCGCGCGCGACCTCCACGAGCCAGCCGTCGGTGCCCGAGCCGGACTTCTCCGTCGACACGAAGAGCTCGGCGACCTCCGCGTTCGCGCTGGCGGGTGGATTGACGACCAGCTCGAACTGGTCGATGTCCGGCAGCGTGCGGTTCAGATCCGGCTTCTCTCCGAGCTTCACCGTGGCGCGGCGCGCGAAGCGCTCGGTGCTGTCGACGTCTCGCAGCAGCCGCGTGAGCTTCTTGGTCGCGCCGTCGTGGTCGAGCTCGCCCACGCCGGAGAGCAGGCCCTCGGTCCCGATGAGGAAGTTCAGGGCGAACGCGCCGATCACTACGACGGCCACCGCCCATCGGATCACCTTTCTGGACTTGCTCGCCATCTGTCGATGCTCCTGGAGGGGCTGTCAGTCGAGGTCCAGCTTCAGCGACGGGCCGGCCTGCTCGCCGGCCTCCATCTTGCGCAGCGCCTCCTCGCCCTTCGCGGTGAGCTCGTCGAACTCGACGATGGTCTGGGCCATCTGCGGCAGCGCCTCCTGGCGGAATCTCGATATCTCCTCCATCGCGGCGTTGATGTCCGCGAAGGCGCCCTTCAGCGCGTCCACGTCGAGCATCGAGCTCGCCGCCTGGGTGTGGATCGCGGTGCCCTGGGTGCGAAGCCTCTGGGCGGTGCCGGAGATGAGGCTCGAGGTCGTCTCGTTGATCGCGCTCACCTTGTCGAGGACGATCTTCTGGTTCGCGAGCGCTAGGGCCACGGTCACGGCCACCTGGAGCGCGCTGACGGTGACGTCGATCGCGCGGTTCACGCCCCGTACCAGCTCGGTGTTGTTGCGCGTCACCATCGCCGTGGCGAGCACGCCCTGCTGGTTCACCGCGAGCTGCTGCTGCAGGTCCATGATGCGCTGGCGCAGCGGGAACATGAGCTCTTCCTGGATGAACTTGTGGCGCGGGTCGGTGGCGGGAACCTCCCGCGACAGCTTGTACTCGAGGTGCTGGTCGAGGAGCTGCCCGAGCTTGATCTGACGCTCGATCTTGATCGTCAGCTCGCGCATCATCCGCTGGTCCTCGCGCAGCGTGACGTTGTCGCGCTTGAGCTGCTCGCGCCCGTTCTCCAGGGACTTGATGATCGCGTCGATCACCGTCTGCGAGCTCTCGAACTTGGTGAAGTAGCGTTTGATCGGGTTGCCGACGCCCGGCAGGTAGCCGAGCATGCGCGAGAACCATCCCGGGGCGAAGTCGAAGCGCGCCGGGTCGAGCCCCTCGACCTCGAGCTTCAGATCGACGAGCGACTCGGCCACCGGTCCGCCCTCGCCGCCGTGATCGGACAGCTGTCTGATCGGCTGCTGGAGCATGCGCGAGCGGTGCGCCGCCTCGGTCTGCAGCGCACGCCCCATCTCCTCGACCGCGCGTTTCGCCTCGAAGTGGTTCTCCACGTGCTCCGGGTCGACCGAGGTGAGCGCATCGGCGAGCTCGCGCGCCTTCGCCTCGAGCTCGGGATCGGCCTGCGGATCCGCGTGGATGGCGGTCGGCTCGGTGAGCGCGAGCTCGCCCTTGACCGCCTCGAGATCCAGCTTGAGGTCCAGGGACTCGCTCTTCTTGGTCTGCTCGACCTGCTGGGCCGTCGTGCTCATGAACGGTGCTCCTAGGCTGGGATTCGGTCCGTCGGCGGGCGCGGGGTCAGCCGCTCGCCGCGTACTTGCGGGTGCGCTTGGCCAGCTCCTCGAGCGCCGCCATCGCGCCCTCCGCGTCGACCGCGGCGCGGCCCGAGCTGGTCCGGGTGTCCGCCAGGGCCATGGCGGTGTTGTCCAGGGCGGTCATCGCCGACTCGTTCTGGGCATAGAGCTCTGAGACCTTCGCGAGCTGGCGCTCGAGGAGCTCGTGGCGCTCGGCGAGGGAGTCGCGCTCGCGCCGCTCGCCCTCGCCGTCGCGCTCCGAGCTCCCGAGGGAGGCCAGTCGGTCGTCGATGTAGTCGCGGTCGATACCCTTCGCGCTCGTGAGCACGACGACGATCTCGTGGAGGTTGTCAAGCGTCGCGAGATACACCTGCTCGGCGGTGCCGACATAGCGGCCGAAGGCGAGCTCGCCCGCGTTCATGCGGCGCTGGAGCACCGCCGTCAGGGTGTCCAGCTTCTGGCGCACCATGCGCAGCTGATCGAGGCCCCGGTCGGCGTCGAGCTCGGCCAGATCGCGCTCGAGGGCCACGAGTCGCTCGCGGGTCTCGCGGGTCGAGGCGTCGCCGAGGGCCTGATGTCGGGCGAGGAACTCGGGCGCGCGCACGGCGAAGACCGGCCACAGCGCGAGGAGAACCAGGGCGAGGGCCAGCGAGGCGCCGAGCATGAGTGGACCGGGCCGGAAGGCGAGCCAGAACCCGACCTCGAGCGCGCCGACGAGTCCGATGGCGAACCAGGTGGCGGGCCAGCGCGCCAGCGTGGCCGTGACTCGGTCAACGCTGCTCATCGCAGGGCTGCGCGCGGGCGGCCGGATCTCGCGAGAGTCGACGTCATGAGCGCAATTCTAGCCTGGATATCTCACCGGGGGGCGAGAAGGCCGACACGGCCCGATCGAGCGGAACGCGCCCGAGCACCCGGGGACTTCGAGCCCGGGGCAGCGCTGGACGGTGCGCCGCGAGCCGGCGCGACCGCCCGCGCGGGTGCCGTGCGCCGGCGGCTCGCCCCAGGCGAGCGGCGCGTGGGTAGAATGCCGGGCCGGAACGCCTTCGGGCGCCACCACGAAGGGTGTCCCCGCCCCATCGCAGGAGATAGCGGATGAACGTTCACGACAGCGTGCTCGATCTCGTCGGTCACACCCCGCTGGTGCGTCTCAACCGCATGGTCGACGCCCGCATGGCGACGGTCTACGCGAAGCTCGAGAACCTCAATCCCGGTGGCTCGGTGAAGGACCGGATGGCGGTGAACATGGTGCGCCGGGCCGAGGATGCCGGCCTCATCAAGCCCGGCGCCACGCTCGTGGAGAGCACCTCCGGGAATACCGGCCTCGGCCTCGCCATGACGGCCGCGGTGCGGGGCTATCGGGCGGTGTTCACGATGCCGGACAAGATGAGCAAGGAGAAGATCGACATGCTCAAGGCGTACGGCGCCGAGGTGATCGTGACCCGCACGGACCTGCCGCACGACCACCCCGAGAGCTACGTCGAGGTGGCCAAGCGCATCGCCGGAGAGCGCCACGGGGCCTTCTATACCGACCAGTACTACAACATGAACAACCCCGAGGCCCACTACCTGACAACCGGTCCGGAGATCTGGGACGACACCGACGGCACGATCGACTGCTTCGTCGCAGGCATCGGCACCGGCGGCACCGTGTCCGGCGCCGGGCGCTACCTCAAGGAGCGCGCGGCCGAGGCCGGGCGCGAGGTCCGGGTCGTGTGCCCGGACCCCTACGGCAGCATCTACAAGGGCGTGTTCGAGACCGGTGAGGAGCCCGAGACCTCGATCTACCGCGTCGAGGGGATCGGCCACGATTTCATGGTCGGCACGCTGGATTTCTCCGTCGTCGACGAGGTGTGCAACGTCTCCGACAGGGACTCCTTTCTCACGGCGCGGCGCCTCGCACGCGAGGAGGGGATCTTCTCCGGCGGCTCCACGGGCACCGCCGTGTTCGGCGCGCTCGAGGTCGCTCGCAAGCTCGGCCCCGGCAAGACCATCGTGGTGATCATCTGCGACTCGGGAGACCGCTATCTCAGCAAGTGCTACGACGACACCTGGATGCGCGACATGGGATATCTGGCCTCGCCGGCACAGCTGGGCACGGTGGCCGAGGTGCTCGCCCACAAGGGCGGCGGCGTGGAGTTCGCCGACCCGCGCGAGACCCTCGGCCACGTGACCACGCGCATGGCGAACCTCGGGATCTCGCAGATGCCCGTGCGCGGGGAGGGCCAGTCCCTGCGCATGATTCACGAGGTCGATCTCCTGCACAGCCTGGTGAGCGGCGAGTGCACGCCGGAGGACACCGTCGACAAGGCGGCGAAAGCGCTCGAGGGACAGGTAGGGCGCGACGATCCGCTGAGCACCGTGCAGTCGGTCTTCGACCGCGAGAACGTCGCGGTGGTCGTCGAGGGCGAGGAGGTCCTCGGCGTCATCAGCAAGATCGACGTCGTCGAGTACCTCGCCGCGCGAAGCTACTGAGCGCGGCCTCGCCGACAGCCCACCCGTCGCCGGCCAGGTGGCCGGGAAGCCACCGGGAAGCCGCCCGGAAGCCGCCAGGAGAGAGCCATTGCACGACCTGCTGATCGAAGGGGCGCTGGTCTGCGACGGCAGCGGCGCGCCGGCCCGGCGCGTGGCCGTCGCCGTCGAGGCGGGGCGCATCGCCGCCGTCGGCGAGGCCGCCGGGCCGGCGCGCGAGCGCGTCGACGCCGAGGGCCTGGTCCTGGCCCCTGGAATCATCGACAGCCACACCCACTACGACGCCCAGATCACCTGGGACCCGTGGATCACGCCCTCGCCGGCGCACGGGGTGACGACGGCAATCATCGGCAACTGCGGCTTCACGATCGCGCCGTGCCGGCCCGAGCACCGTGCGTTGACCATGGCCAACCTGGTCAAGGTCGAGGGGATGTCGATGGAGGCGATGGAGGCCGGCATCGACTGGTCATTCGAGGGCTTCGGCGAGTATCTGGACGCGCTCGAGCGCCGGGGCACCGGGGTCAACGTCGCGGCCTATCTCGGTCACTCCTCGGTGCGCACCTTCGTGATGGGCGACGCGGCCGGCGAGCGCCAGGCGACCGGCGAGGAGGTCGCGGCGATGTGCGAGCTGGTGCGACGGGCGATGCGCGACGGCGCGGTGGGCTTCGCGACCTCGACCTCCGCCGCGCACAACGGTGCCGGCGGCCGCCCGATGCCTTCGCGGCTCGCGGCGCCGGAGGAGCTCGCCGCGCTCGTGGAGGCGATGGGCGAGTCGGGCCGCGGCGTGTTCATGCTCACCAAGGGCCGTCAGACCAGCGTCGAGTACCTCGAGGATCTGGCCCGGCGCAGCGCGCGTCCGGTGGTGGTCGCCGCCCTGCTGCACGACGCGACCCGGCCCGAGGCGGTGTTCGCGGATCTCGACGCGATCCGGGCGGCCCGTGGCCGCGGCCGGCGCATGTGGGGGCAGGTCTCGTGCTGTCCGCTCACCATGGACTTCACCTTTCGCTCGCCCTACGTCTTCGAGTCGATTCCCGCCTGGCAGCCGGCGATGCGCACGAGCGGAGCCGAGCGGCTCGCGGTCCTGCGCGATCCGGCGTTCCGCGAAGCCGTGCGCCGCGACATCGCGACCTCGCCGACGGTGCGCCTGTTCAACGGCGAGTGGGACCAGGTCAGCGTCGTGCAGGTCGCCGACGCCTCGCGGGCCGCCTGCGAGGGGCTCTCGATCGCCGAGCTCGCGGCGGCCGACGCGGCGGACCCGCTCGACTGGATCCTCGACCTCGCCCTCGCGGAGGATCTGGCGACCGGGTTCGCGGCGGTGCTGCTCAACGCCGACGAGGCCGCCGTCGGGCGCCTGCTCGTCGACGAGGCCAGCTCCATCGCCCTCTCCGACGCCGGCGCCCACCTGACCTTCTTCTGCGACGTGGGCTTCGGGCTGCGACTGCTCGGCCACTGGGTCCGCGAGCGCGGCGTCATGACGCTCGAGGAGGCCGTTCACCGGCTCACGGGGCAGCCGGCAGCGATCTACGGGATCCGCGAGCGCGGGCTAATCGTTCCCGGGGCCTGGGCGGATCTGCTCCTGTTCGATCCGGCGACGGTCGGGCGCTCCGCGGCGCGGCGCGCGGCGGACCTGCCGGCCGGCGCCGAGCGCCTGGTGACCGACCCCCTCGGCGTGCACGGTGTGTGGGTGAACGGCACCCGTATCATCGGGACCGACGCGCAGGCGCTCGGCGCGCCGCTCGCCGGACGGGTGCTCCGCCGCTTCGATGCCTGAGGCGGGGCCGGAGAAGTCCGATTGCGTCCGCCAGCTCCGCATCGCCGGGACTGCCGGCGCCCTCGAGGTGCTGCACGAGCCCGCCCGGGGGCGCCGGGCCGGGCCGACCTCCCCGGGCGGAGGCGTCGCGGCCCGTCCGGGGGGATCCTGCCCGGCGCTCGTCTTCGTCCACGGCGCCTACGTGGGGGCCTGGGTCTGGGCGGAGCACTTCCTCGGCTGGTTCGCCCGGCGCGGCTTCGATGCGTATGCGCTGAGCCTGCGCGGACACGGCGCGAGCGCGGGTGCGTCCTCGCTCGACCGGTCCACCCTCGCCGACTACGTCGACGATCTCGATGCGGTGATCGACGCCATCGGCGGTCCAACGGTGCTCGTCGGGCATTCCATGGGCGGCATGGTCGTGCAGCGCTACCTGCTGCGGCGGGAAGCGCACGCGGCGGTGCTGATGGCGCCGGTGCCGCCCTGGGGGCTCGGGCCCGCCTGCGCCGAGCTCGCGTGGCGCAAGCCCTCGCTCCTCGTCGAGAGCACGCTCGCGCCCCACGCCGGGCCCGCCGGCGGCGGCGAGGCGCTGGCGGCGGCGCTGTTCTCCGCGGCCCTAGGCGATCGGCGCTGGCAGCTCCTCGCGCGGGCCGGCGGCGAGTCGCGGCGTGCGCTGCTCGACATGCTGGGCCTCGACCTCCCCTGGCGCTTCGGTCCCCCGGGGACACCGCTGCTGGTGCTCGGCGCAGACCGGGACGGGTTCTTTGCGCCGCACGCGATCCGCGCGACGGCGCTCGCCTACGGGGCACCGGTCGAGATCTTTCCCGACATGGCCCACGCGATGATGCTCGAGCCCGGCTGGGAGGCCGTCGCCGGGGCGATCGCTCGCTGGGCGCCCCTCGACGGACGGCCGTGACGCGCGCCGGGCGTTGACCTAACCTCAGCCCTGCGACGAAGATTTTGCAGCCGGGCCAGGAGTTCGAGTCGCGCCGGGAGTCGTGGCGAGGGAGCGGGAGGGCGAGGGGATCTTCGAGGACGGAAGGGGGCGCAGCCGTCGCTGCGTCACCGGCGGTCCCGGAAGATCCGAGCTGCCATGTCGTCTCCGCGGCACGCTCCACGATGCGGCCGGCACTCAGGGCGCGCCCTTGGGGGGAGCGAGCGATGAGCGTGTTGAAGTTCAGCGAGGACCACGAGTGGATCAGGCTCGACGACGATGGCACCGCCATGGTCGGCGTCACCGACTATGCGCAGGATCAGCTCGGTGAGCTGGTCTACGTGGAGCTTCCCGACGTCGGCACCGAGTTCGAGAAGGGCGCCGACGCCTGCGTCATCGAGTCGGTGAAGGCCGCCGGAGAGGTCAAGATGCCTGCCGCGTGCGTCGTCGAGGAGGCCAACGAGTCGCTGGTGGACGAGCCCGGCCAGGTCAACGCGGATCCGATGGGCGATGGCTGGTTCCTCAAGGTCCGCGTCGCCGACCCGTCGGATCTCGACGATCTGCTCGACGAGGACGAGTACCGGGAGTACGTCGAGGGGCTGTAGTGTTGTCGGCGCACCGATCGGGCGGGCGCTGGCGCTCCGCGCGGACGGTGACGGCAGCGGCCACGAGCGCACGCGAGCGTGCGCTCTTGGGTCACCACCAACCAGCCGGAGCTTCTGAGCGATGAGCGACACGCGACGCACCCTGCGTGAGCTTCAGGCGCGGGGCGAGTTCGTCCGCCGCCACGTCGGCCCCTCCGAGGACGAGGTGGCCGCGATGCTCGCCGCGCTCGACCTCTCCTGCGTCGACGCGCTGATGGACGAGGCGGTGCCGCCCGCGATCCGTACCGCCAGGGCGCTCGACCTGCCCGAGGCGCTGTCCGAGCGAGAGGCGCTCGAGCGCCTCGCCTCCTACGCGGGCGAGAACCGTCCCTGCGCGAGCCTCATCGGCATGGGCTACCACGGCACCCTGACGCCCGGCGTCATCGCTCGCAACGTGCTGGAGAACCCGGGCTGGTATACCGCCTACACGCCCTACCAGGCGGAGGTGAGCCAGGGCCGGCTCGAGGCGCTGCTGAACTACCAGCAGATGGTGATGGATCTCACGGGGCTGGATCTCGCCAACGCGTCGCTGCTCGACGAGGCGACCGCCGCCGCCGAGGCGATGGCGATGTCGCACCGGGTCTCGCGGACCAAGGTCGACACCTACTTCGTCGACGGCGAATGTCATCCGCAGACGATCGCGGTCGTGCGCACCCGTGCGCGGCCGATGGGGATCGAGGTCGTGGTCGGCGATCCGGCGCGCGATCTCGAGGGTCTCGAGGTGTTCGGCGCGCTGCTGCAGTATCCGGGCTCGAGCGGGACGATCGGCGATCCGCGCCCCGCGATCGAGCGCGTGCACGCCGGCAAGGGCCTGGTCACGATCGCGACCGATCTCCTCGCCCTGTGCATGCTCGAGCCGCCGGGCGCTCTCGGCGCCGACATCGCCGTCGGCAACTCGCAGCGCTTCGGCGTCGCCATGGGCTTCGGCGGTCCCCACGCGGCCTTCTTCGCAACGAGGGACGCCTACAAGCGCCAGACGCCGGGCCGGATCATCGGGGTCTCGCTGGACTCGCGCGGCAGGCCGGCGCTGCGCATGGCGTTGCAGACGCGCGAGCAGCACATCCGGCGCGAGAAGGCGACCTCGAATATCTGCACCGCCCAGGTGCTTCTCGCGGTGATGGCGGGCATGTACGCGGTCTACCACGGTCCCGCGGGGCTCGCGCGGATCGCCGAGCGGGTGCACCGGCTCACGGGGATGCTCGCCGCGATGCTCGAGCGCCTCGGCGTCGCGCGCGTCAACGAGCGGTTCTTCGACACGGTCACCGCGCAGGTTCCGGGACGCGCCGGGGAGATCATCGCCCGCGCCCGCGAGCTCGGCGTCGCGCTGCGCCCGGTGGACGACGACCACGTCGCCATGTCCCTCGACGAGCTCACCGACGGAGCGGTGCTCGATGCGCTGTGGCAGGCCTTCGGCGGTGAGGGCGGTCTCGACCTCGAGGCCCTCGATGCGGATGCGCTTGCCGGGATCCCGGACGGGCTCCGGCGAAGCGGCGGATATCTCACGCACCCGGTCTTCAACGCCCACCACAGCGAGACCGAGATGCTGCGCTACCTGCGCCGGCTCCAGTCCCGGGACGTGGCCCTGGACCGCTCGATGATCCCCCTCGGCTCGTGCACCATGAAGCTCAACGCGACCACCGAGATGGTTCCGGTGACCTGGCCAGGGTTCGCCGCGCTGCATCCCTTCGCTCCCGCCGAGGACGCGCGGGGCTACGCGCGGCTGTTCGCCGATCTCGAGCGCTGGCTGTGCGAGATCACCGGCTTCGACGCGGTGTCGCTGCAGCCGAACGCGGGCTCCCAGGGCGAGTACGCAGGGCTCCTGGTGATCCGCGCCTATCACGCCAGCCGCGGCGAGGAGCACCGCGACGTGTGCCTCATCCCCTCGTCGGCGCACGGTACGAACCCCGCGAGCGCGATCATGGCCGGCATGCGGGTCGTCGTGGTCGCCTGCGACGAGGACGGTAACGTCGATCTCGAGGATCTGCGCGCGCGCGCCGCCGAGCACGGCGAGCGTCTCGGCGCGCTGATGATCACCTATCCATCCACCCACGGCGTCTACGAGGCTGGCGTGGTCGAGGTCTGTCGCACGGTGCACGAGCACGGTGGGCAGGTGTATCTGGACGGGGCCAACCTGAACGCCCTGCTCGGCCACTGCCGCGTCGCGGAGATCGGCGCCGACGTCTCGCACATGAACCTGCACAAGACGTTCAGCATCCCCCACGGAGGCGGCGGGCCCGGGATGGGCCCGATCGGGGTGCGCGCGCACCTCGCGCCGTTCCTCCCGGACCATCCGGTGATCGGTGGCGTCAACCCGGTCGCCTCGGCGGGCGGGACCGTCGGCGCGGTCTCGGCGGCGCCCTGGGGGTCGGCGAGCATCCTAGCGATCTCCTGGGCCTATATCGCCATGTGCGGTGCCGCCGGTCTGAGGCGATCGACCGAGGTGGCGGTGCTGAACGCCAACTACGTCGCGGCGCGCCTCGCGCCCCACTATCCGGTCGTATACACCGGCGAGAACGGCCGCGTGGCGCACGAGTGCATCATCGACCTGCGACCGATCAAGGCGGGCTGCGGGATCACCGTCGACGACGTCGCCAAGCGCCTCGTCGACTACGGCTTCCACGCTCCGACGATGTCCTGGCCGGTGCACGACACCCTCATGATCGAGCCGACCGAGAGCGAGTCGAAGGCCGAGCTGGACCGGTTCTGCGACGCGCTCGTCGCGATCCGGGGCGAGATCGCGGAGGTCGAGCGTGGCGCCGCGGACCCGGAGGACAACGTCCTGCGTCACGCCCCCCACACCGCGGATCTCCTGGTCGCCGAGCGCTGGGATCGGCCCTACTCGCGCGCGCGCGCGTTCTTTCCGCTCGCCGCCCAGCGCGAGGACAAGTACTGGCCCCCGGTGGGCAGGGTCGACAACGTGCACGGCGATCGCCATCTCGCCTGCGCCTGCCCGCCCCCGGAGGCCTACCTGGACGCGGCGAGCTGAGCGCGCGCCGCCCCGCGGGGGCTTCCCGGGAGCGACCCGCGCATCAGGCCGGCGCACCCGACGACCATCCTGCACCGGCGCGGTGCGCTGCGCGCGCCCCGGGCGCCCGCCGCGGCGCTCCGTCGCTGGCACGAATGGTGCACCGTCCGGACGGGGGCCGGCGCGAGCGGTCGACGGCACGCGGCTGCACGCCGCCGCGCGCTATCGCGTTGCGCTCCCGAGCGCAGCGCGAGCGCCCGAGACGCTCCAGGCCCGCGGGCCGCGCACGGGAGTCCCGATGTCCGTGACCGACCAGACGGTGACCGTGGTCCTCGCCACCGGGCGTGGCGAGGCGCTCGCGCCGCTGACCCGCGACCGGGCCAAGGCCGCGGTGCCCTTCGGCGGGGAGTACCGGCTCATCGACTTCGCGCTATCGAACTGCCTGCACTCGGGGCTGCGTCGGGTGCTCGTGCTCACCCAGGACAACGCCCACTCGCTCAACCGGCACCTGCGCGACGCCTGGAGCGTGTACAACGCCGAGCTCGGCGAGTACGTGACCTCGCTGCCCCCCCAGGGGCGCGACGGTCCGGCGCAGTACCGCGGCAGCGCCGACGCGCTGCACCAGAGCCTGTACCTGCTCGAGCGCAGCGGCGCCGCCCATGTCCTCGTCCTCGCCGGTGACCACGTCTACCGCATGGACTACGCGGCGCTGCTCGATGCCCACGCGGCGAGCGGCGCCGAGGCCACCCTGGTGTGCGTCGAACGCCGCGGCGGGGAGCGGCCCAGGGTCCGTGTCGACGGGGAGCGGGTGCTCGCTATGGAGCGAGCGGACGGGATCGCTCGCGAGGGCGAGTCGCTGTCGGCGATGGGGATCGCGGTGCTGCGTCTCGAGCGCCTCGTCGCGCTGCTGCGCGCCGGCGCGGGCGCCGACACCGGAGACTTCGATCTCGAGCGCGACGTCCTTCCCGGGGTGGTCGCCGCGGGCGAGGTCGCGGCCTATCGCTTCGGCGGGCGCAAGGGTCGGGTCTCGCAGGACCGGTTCTGGAGCGAGGTCGGCGATCTGGACGCGTACTACGACGCGCAGATGGCGCTCCTCGAGCCGGTTGCGCCGCTCGATCTCTACCAGGAGGACTGGGCGATCTGGAGCCACGCGGGACGCAATCCCCCGGCGCGCATGGTCTCGAGCCCGTCGGGAAACGAGGGGATCTTCGTCAACTCGATCGTCTCCAACGGAGCGGTCAACGTGGGCGCCGCGGTGGGCCACTCGGTGATCTGTCCGCGGGTGCGGGTCGGTGACGCGGCCACCGTCGAGCAGGCGATCCTGTTCAACGGCGTGCATGTGGGCGCCGGCGCCGAGCTCCGGCGGTGCATCGTCGACAAGCGGGTGCGGATCCCGCCGGGGGACCGCATCGGCTTCGACCGTGACGCGGACCGCGCGCGCTTCCCGGTCAGCGCGGGAGGCGTCGTGGTCGTCCCGAAGGGCTACGGCGACTGAGCGTCTCCGGCCATCGCCGTCGAGCGCGTGCGCGGCGCGCCGCGGGTATCGGGCCGTGCCTCGGGGCGGGCCTGCTGGCGCTCGCCGCACCGGCCGGTGCCGGCGAGTATCTGCTCTTCTTCCTCGGTGGGCAGTCGAACATGGTCGGCTACGGGCTGGTGAGCGAGCTCTCCCTCGCCCTGCGCGAGCCGGTGCCCGGTGCGTTCATCTTCCACGGCGAGGACGCGCCGGACGGCGCCCCGGCGCCGGGCGAGGGCGCCTGGCAGCCCCTCGGCCCGGGACACGGCCACGGCTTCTCGAGCGAGGGCGGCGACGTCGAGCTCTCGATCCGCTTCGGCCCCGAGCTGAGCTTCGGCCGCGCGCTGGTCGACGCCGGGGCGAGGCCGGGCGTGGCGATCGTCAAGTACGCGCGCAACGGCAGCGCCATCGACCCGGCGGCGGCCGGGGCCAACGGTTCCTGGGACCCGGACGCGGCCGGCACGAGCCAGCTCGACCACGCGCGAGCGGCGATCGCCCGCGCCCTCGAGGCGAGCGACGTCGACGGCGACGGCCGGGACGATCGGCTCCGCCCGGCGGGGATCGTGTGGATGCAGGGCGAGAGCGACGCAGCCCACGACCAGGCGATCGCGCTGCGCTATGCGACGAGCCTCGCGCAGGTGGTCGCAGCGCTGCGCGACGCGCTGGGGGCGCCGGACCTGCCGGCGGTGATCGGACGCATCTCGGACTCGCGCGCCGGACAAGAGCGGCCGATATGGCCCCACGGCGCCATCGTGCGCGCGGCCCAGGCCGCCTACACCGACGGCGACCCTTGCGCGACGCTCGTGACCGAGACCGACGGCTACCGCTACTCGGACCGCTTCCACTACGACAGCGCGGGCTATCTCGATCTGGGCCAGCGTTTCGCCCGGACCATGCTCGAATCGCCATGCTATCGTGCGCGCGCGCCATGAGGCCGCCGCGCTGCACAGGGCTGCTCCCTTCGACGTGCTCTGGGGGCGATCGGGGGAGCGCCCCGGTGCAGCGAGCAGGGGCGGCTCAGGAGGACGCCTCGGGCAGACGTGCGAAGAGCAGCATGACCAGGTAGCCGAACTTGAACGCGCCGATGACCCAGAGGATCAGCACGATCCGGGTGACCGGATGCACGAGCGTGGCTAGGGCGCGGGTCATCGGGCGTCTCCTGGACGGCGCGACCGAGTGTAGCAGCCCGGCGAGGGTCCGGGCGCCTCGTCAGCCGACGTGCCGCGAGGGCCGCGAGTGACCCGCGAGCAGCTCCACCCGCTCACCTCCATCCGCTTCTTCGCCGCGGCGATGATCGTCGTGCTGCACTCCCAGAAGCGGGTGTTCAATCTGCCCGAGGACTTCCTCGGCGGCTTCCCCCTGGACGAGGGCGTCGCGCTCTTCTTCGTCCTCTCCGGATTCATCATGACCTACGTGTATCCGGAGGTGAGCGGGCGCGAGGCGCGCTGGCGGTTCATCGTCGCGCGCGTGGCGCGTATCTACCCGCTGCACCTGTTCATGCTCGCCGCGATGTTCGTCCTGATGCCGCCCGAGGAGATCTTCATCTACGACTCGGGCACGGCCGAGCGCGTGGCGATCGTCGTCTCCAACGCCCTGCTGGTGCAGAACTGGATCCCCTTCATCCAGTACTACTTCGGGACCAACGGCGTGACCTGGAGCATCTCCACCGAGATGTTCTTCTATCTCGTGTTCCTCTGGCTGGTCGTGGACTTCCGCCGGAGCTGGGCCTGGAAGCTCCTCGCCGCATACCTGGTCTGGATCCTGATCTTCGTCGGCGTGCACGTGGCCAACGTCCCCGGCTACCAGCGCGGCTATACCGGCGTCACCACCGTCGGGCTGCTCTACGTCAACCCGATCGCCAGGCTCCCGGAGTTCATCCTCGGAATGGTGACCGGGCTCGCCTTCCGCCGGCTTCGCGAGCAGGGCCACGCCGCGACGCTCGGCGTCGGCGTGGCGACGGTGCTCGAGCTCCTCAGCCTCGCGCTGGTGATCGGCGCCATGGCGCTCATCGTCGTGCTCAAGGAGCCCCTCGAGGGCGATCTGCGCAACACGGTGCGGCTGTGGATCGGCAACGGTGGCGTCAGTCCCTTCTGGGCGGCGCTGGTTCTCATGCTGGCAGTGGGGCGCGGCCACGTCTCTCGCTGGCTGTGTCATCCCTGGCTCGTGCGCCTCGGCGAGATCAGCTTCGCCATCTACATGTGCCACGAGGTGCTGCTGCGGCTCTACGTCTACCATGGCGGGCGCAAGCTCGAGACGAGCGCCTGGATCCAGTATCCGCTGTACTGGGCCGTCGTGCTCGCTCTCTCGTACGCGCTGTGGCGCCTGGTGGAGAATCCTTCCAGGCGCTGGCTGGTCGCGCGGCTCGCGCCGCGTCGCGCGTGAACGCGCACGCCATCCCCGACGGGCCCGCGGGGCTCGAGCACTATCCGTCGGCGCAGGAGGTCGACGCATTCGCGACGCGGCTGACCGAGCGCGCGCGCGTGGCGCGCTGGGATGCCACGCCGAGCGATCATCCGGTCCACGCGCACCACTACGGCGTGCGTCACGCGCCCGGCGTCACCTACGTGGAGTTCGTGCGCGACGGCGCTCACCGCTTCTACGCGCTGTGGCAGCCTGCCCCGTCCGCGCCTGCGCCGCTGCTCGTGCACCTGCCGGGCTACGGTCACGAGATGAGCGCCCATCCCGAGCTCGTCGCCATGGGCTACAACGTCCTGCACGTCTCGCCCCTCGGCTACGCGTCGCCGAGCGGCCCGGAGGTCGGGCGCATGCGCGACGGGATCTGGCCGGTGCTGCCCGAGACCGTGGAGACCGGCGGCGAGGGCGGCTACGCGGACTGGTTCGTGGACTGCCAGGTGGCAATCGCCTGGGCGCTCGCCCACGAGGGCGTGGCGGCGGGACGGCTGTCGCTGTTCGGGACCAGCCAGGGCGGCGGCGCCGCCCTGCTCCTCGGGTCGCTGCTGGGCGCGCCGGCGGTGCGGTGCGTTGCCGCCGACGAGCCCTTTCTCACCCATTTCCCCCTCGCCCACTCCCGCGGCGCCTACGCGATGGCAGACGAGGCGCGCACGCTGCGCGACGACCCGGAGCGCGCGTGGCAGGTGCTCGGCTACTTCGACACCATCTCCCACGCCCATCGGCTCTCGATGCCGGTGCTCCTCACCGCCGGGGCTGCCGACACGACGTGTCCGCCCGAGACCGTCGAGGCCCTCTTCGCGCGGTTGCGCGGCACGCGCTCGCTGACCGTCCTCGAGGGGGTCGGTCACGGCTACACCCCGCAGTTCCTGCACCTCGCCGCGGCCTGGTTCCGCATCCACGCCTGAGCCCGGCCGGGCCCGCAGCGCTCAGCGCGTGCCCTCGAAATAGTGACCGTCGAGCGCGACCGTGTAGTCGAGGGTCAGCGTCGGCGTGGTGCGATGGACGAGGAACTGGCGGAAGTGCAGCTGCTTGCCCGGCGTGGGGATGTCGTGGACGTAGGCGATCGCGGGCGATGCGTCCACCGGCGCGTCCATCGGTGAGAGCGTTCCGCTGGTCCAGCGGTAGTCGAAGACCGCCGGCAGGTGCGCGCTCAGGCGTAGCTCGTTGGTGCGCCAGGATGGGCGCGGCAGGGCCAGTGGCAGGCGGCCGGAGAGCAGGTAGGCGCGATCCGAGGCGCTCAGCACCAGCTCGAGCTCGCCGCCCGCCTGGCCGGCGCGCGCGGCGAAGACCTCGAAGGCGGCGGTCTGCGCTTCGACGCGCGGCGCGATGGGCCGCCCGTTCAGATAGGCCCTCACGAGCGTGTGGCCGGCCGGGAGCTCGAAGGTGATGGGCTTGCGGCCGGCGAAGCGCAGCCGGTACGCGGCGCGCAGGATGTGCTCGCCCTCCAGGGTCGAGACGATCGACGCGTGAGCGCTCGGGATCACCGGCTCGGCCTCCGGCGCGGCGGTGGTCGTCCCAGCGGCCTGCATGCCTGCGGTGCGGTGACGCCAGGCGATCCGGAAGCGGTTGTCGCGGGGCTCGAGCACCACCGCCTCGCCCTCGACGATCCCCGATTCGCCGGCGAGCTCGAACAGCGCGGGATCATAGGCGAGGCGACAGCGGGCGAGCGTCGCGCCGGGGAAGGAGACACTGGCCTCGCGCATCGCGCCCTCGGCGCTCGCCACGCTCGCGAGGGCGACGGTGAAGTCGTAGCGGCCCGCCCGGCGCGCGATCAGGTGCAGCTCGCCGTCGACCGTGGCGAGGGTCGCCCCGTCGAGTCGCGGGACCTGCTCGACGTAGGTGGCGCCGCCGAGCGTGAGCAGCGGGACCGTCGTCCAGCCCTCCTCGGCGAGCACCTCCACGCTCAGCGACGCGTCGAGGTCGAGCGAGTCCTCGAGCACCCGGCCGCGGATGTCCAGGCGCTCCACCACGGCGTCCACCGGGGGCCGCGGCGGCTCGGGATCCTCGGCGTGCTCGCGATAGAGCTCCAGCACACGTGCCAGCGGCAGCGTCGCCGAGGCCTCCACGGCGCCCTCGGCGCGGGCCCCGGAGCACAGGCCGAGGAGGGCGAGGAGACCAACCGCCGACGCGACGCGAGCGGCGCTCTCGATGGCGGTCTCCAGCCCGGCATCACTGGTCATGTGCCGCCCCTGCGGAATCGATCGCGGTCCCGGGCCCGCTCGCCTCGACGAGCAGCCGCTGGAACCGATCGCGCCCCATCAGCACGGTGAGCGCGACCAGGGCGAGGAGGATCTCGACGCAGTACACGAGGCCGGTGTGCTCCTCGGAGACGACGGCCGCGGTGGGCACCACCAGCAGCGCGGCGACGAGGCCGATGGAGGCGAGCTGCGGGACGCCGGCGATGCGCCTGACGCTCGCATGGAGCATCGCCCCGACGGCCGCCACGCTCGCAGCGTAGGCGACGTAGAAGCTCGTATAGGCCGCGAGGTAGGGGGTGAGCACGAAGAAGAACGCATAGACCGCCGCCACGAGGTAGGCGTCGAATCGGGCCACGCTTCGCGCGCCCATCCGCGCCAGCAGGACCAGCGCCGCGAAGAAGATCGACCAGGTCGCCCAGGCCCTGCGCGCCATCGTGGCGATGACCGCGTCGAAGGAAGTCTCGGACGGGAGCAGCAGGCCGATCGGCACGCCCGACTCGAGTGCTTCGAAACGCCACGCGAGGCGCACCCGATCGCCGTCGATCGAAGCCTCGTGCGCCGGGACCACGCCCGGCGGGTAGTCGTAGCTGTCCCCGCCGGCGACGTCGATGGTGAGGTCGATCTCGCGCGCGCCGATCGCCGGGTCGAGGACGTAGCGGAAGCGGTCGAGCCCCTGGCCGCGGAAGCGGATGTCGAAGCTAACCGAGGCGAGCGGCGCGATCCGACCGGTCCACACGAGCTTGTCGCGCTGCGCGTGCAGCGGAATGATCTCGGGCTCGCCGTCGACGCGGAACTCCAGGTCCGAGAGGAGGATCCGGTTGCGGTCCGCCTGGACGGGGAAGACGAACACCGCGTCGATCGACCTCGGCTCGGGGTTGGTGAGCCGGTAGTGCCCGTCGAAGGTGAACTCGAAGCCGGAGAAGTACACGAGACCGCGCTTGCGGTAGCTCATGCGCGCGTCCACGGCGACGCTCTGGCTGTCGAAAGGCAGCGTCTCGAGGGTGCTGAACACGGAGCCGCTCTCGACGAAGCGGGCCGAGGGCGCGGGCTGGTCGATCGGTGCGCCCCAGCGATCCATCACGTCTCGGCGCAGCTCCGCGCCGGCGAAGGACCACCGGTTGGCGAGCTGCTCGTCCATCACCCAGCCGGTGAACGCGACGATGACGAGCCCGCCCCAGAAGTGGTGGCGTGCCGGGATCGTGAACGGTGCGAGGAAGAACCGGAGCGCGCGCCGCATCGAGGCTGGGTCCTGGCCGAGGAGGCGCACACCTTGCGGGGCAGTTCGGGCGCGGAGCGGGCGCGGCGCCGGAGAAAATCGGGCGCCAGGCGGCGCGAAGGTGGCCGGGCCCGCCGGGGGCGGTCGTCGCGGGGCCGAATAGCTGTGCCGAGGGAGTCACTGGTGGCGACGGCCGCGACTCGGTCGGCCATCTCGCGACCCGCCGTCAACACGTCCATGTGGGCCGGTCCGTCCCTGGACCGATGGAACGCTTCCCGTGCTCAGCGCGCGGGCTCGGCGGCGCGATCGTGCCCTGCGGCGACGGCCGCGCGGCGCCGGATGGTGCTCGCACCGGGTCCGCGCACACGCCGGGGCTGCCGTGCCCGTCCCTCGACCGGCCGGATCTCCCCGGCGTAGGCGTATCGCTCGCGCAGGATCCGCGAGCGCGCCGCGTTGTCCACCTGCTCGCCGGGCCGCGCCTCGAGCACCACCAGGGCGATGCGCCCCAGGTAGGGACCGAGGGCGTCGAGGGAGTCCCCGGGCCCGAGGCGCACGCCGGTGCGCCCGTCCCGCCAGCTGAGCGCGTCCCCGTGCTCGTGCCAGAGCCTGGCGGGGACCGTCACGTCACCCTCGATCGGGACCTCGCGGGCCTCGTCGACGTGGCTCCAGCGCCCGTCGCGGTCCGTTGCAACGCTGCTCATGGCCGTCTCCTCGCGGGCGAGAACGTGCGACATGGCGCGATGATACGGCCGGGTCTCTGCGATCCAGAAAGAATTTCGAGCGATGCGGTTATTCCGTTCGGGAATGAAGCAGGCCCCATAGCCTGAGCCGTCCGTCGCCGGTGCCGAAGCCGACGTGCAGGACACCCCCGGCGATGGCGCCGGCGAGGTTGGTCGCGATGCGCCCGCCTGCTGCGAGGCGCGTCTGCTCCTCCGCGCCGTCCCGGGTGCGCGAGACCACGACCAGCGCGTCGTGGGCGAGGTTCGGCACGAGGAGCTCGAGCCCACCGTCGCCGTCCCAGTCGGCGAGCGCGGCGGCATCGAGGTTGCGCGAGCCGATCGCGTGGCTGGACACGCCCCGGTAGGCGGCGACCTGCACCAGCCGGCCCGCGTCGAGGCGGAAGTACTCGGCGATCCCGCCGAGGTGCGGCGTGCGTACCGACACCAGCTCCGGTGGTCCGCCGGGGCGCGTCGCGCCGACGGCGATCTGGTGCCGCCAGCGGTAGCCGCGCCCGATCGGCGCGCTCGCCCCGGCGAGGCTGGCGTCGCGCCGGTAGGCGGCGAGCCGCGCGCCCTCGCCCTCGGCGCTCTCGGTGAGCACGATCTCGCGGACCCCGTCGCCGTCGAGGTCGGCGAGGATCGGCGCGATCCCCTCGAGCACCCAGCCCCGGGGCGGCTCGATGCGGGCGAGCACCGACGCCGCGGCGAGGTCGAGCACCAGTGCGCTCCGCGCCTCGTGCCCGTCCCCGAGCACGCCGTGCCGGTAACGGTCGGTGGGGTCGCCGAGCACCACTGCGCGGGAGCCGTCGATAGCGATCCGCGCGTCCGGGAGGGCCTTGGCGCTCGCCACGGTCCGGGTGCCGACACGCAGGCGGCCGTCGGCTCCGATCTCGACCCGCAGCCCGTCCACGCCCTGGACCGGGTGCGTCAGCCTGCTTGCCCGCTGGCCCGGCGCGAGGAGCGCGAGATCACCGCCGGCAAGCTTCGCCGCCGGCGGCGCGCCTGCGGGAAGGCGGTCCCCTGCGGGGTGGTCGGCCCAAGGCGGGCCGGGCCCACGCCTCCGGCGGCGTCGACGCGCACCCGGGCCACGCGCCCGTCCTCGAGCGCCACCAGCCAGCGTGCGCCGTCCTCCACGGGCGCCGCGACGACCCAGGCCGCATTCGCCGGGAGCGACACGTCGATCGCCCGTGCGCCTCGACCTGGCCCGGCGCCGGCGATCGTCCGGTTGCCGTCGCAGCGCTGGTAGGTCAGGGCGAGCCCGTCTGCGTGCGCCGCGCCGGCGAGCGCGGCGAGGGCGAGTCCGGATGGGCCCCGCGCGCGCGAGCGCCGCGCGCCGGGGCGGACGACGGGCAGTGAGACGGGGTCCGCGCGGGCACCGGCGGCGGCGATAATGCACCGTGGGCCGTCGGCCGCCGCGCGCCGCGCGCGATCAACCAACGACAGGAACTCCGCACATGGATCTCGGCGTCTTCATGTTTCCAACCGAGTACGCGATTCGCCCCGACCACCTCGCCCGCGAGGTCGAGGAGCGCGGTCTCGCCTCGCTGTTCTTCCCCGAGCATACCCATATTCCCACCAGTCGGCGCTCGCCCTGGCCGGGCGGCGCCGAGCTGCCGAAGCAGTACATCCACAGCATGGATCCCTTTGCGGCGCTGTCCTTCGCCGCGGCGGCGACCAGCCGCATCCGCCTCGGCACGGGGATCTGCCTGCTCACCCAGCGCGACCCGATCGTCACCGCGAAGGAGGTCGCAACCCTCGACCTGCTCTCGGGCGGGCGCATCGACTTCGGGATTGGCGCGGGGTGGAACGCCGAGGAGATGGAGAACCACGGGACCGAGTTCAAGGCGCGCTTCCGGCTCATGGTCGATCGGGCCAAGGCCATGAAGACGATCTGGACCGAGGAGGAGGCCGAGTACCACGGCGAGTTCGTCGACTTCGATCCCATCTGGTCCTATCCGAAGCCGGCGCAGAGGCCGCATCCGCCGATCATCCTCGGCGGGGAGACGGTCCACACGCTGCGCCGGGTGGTCGACTTCTGCGACGGCTGGTTCCCGCGCGCGCGCTCCTACGACCCGGTCGCAGGCCTCGCCGACCTCGCGCGGGTCGCCGAGGAGGCCGGCCGCGACATGTCGACGCTCAAGACCATCGTGTTCGGCGCGCCGGAGGACCTGCCGACGATCGAGCGCTACGCCGAGGCGGGCATCGACGGCGCGCTCGTCGGGCTGCCGTCGGAGAGCGCCGAGTCCATCAGGCCGATGCTGGACCGCATCGCGGCGCTGAATCCGGGTTAGACAGATACCTGCTCAGAGTCGTGAGGCACTGGTGGCGACGGCCGTGACTCGATCGGCCATCTCGCGACCCGCCGTGAACACATCCCTGTGGGCTCGGGCGCAGCATCCATGCTGCGCACGGTCGCGAGATGGCCGATCGAGTCACGACCTCGAGCGTATGCGCCGAGTCGCTGGCCGACCCGAGGGCGTGACGCGCGGCCATCAACACGGGCGTCTCGCGCGTCGGAGACAGCTGCGCGGGGGAATCAGCGCCGGATGAGCTTGCGTGCGGCCGGGGCCGCGCGCACCTCGCTCTCGCCCGTGTAGGCCTCGTGGTTCTTCTCGATGTCCTTCAGGATGTAGCGGTAGTTCACCATCATCCCCGCGGACTGGGCGACGCCGTTCTCCGAGGTGTCGGCGAGCCAGTTGACGCGCTCGACGCGGGCGCCGTTGGAGAGGTGGAAGTGACCGACCCGGTCGCGGACGCGTGCGCCGGCGCGCCCGTCGATGAGGTAGCGGGCGGCGAGAGAGCGCAGCACCGGCTCGAGCCCCTCGGCGAGCACCGGGTCGTCCCACCAGCGGGGCGCGTCGAGGGTCTGGAGGAGCGCCGCGGCGCCGCCGGCGGTGCGCTCGATCGCGGCGAGCGCGCTCGCCTCGGCCTCGGTGAGCATCGCGTCGCCCTGCTCGCTGACGGCCTGGTCCAGCCAGCTCCTGAAGCCCGGGAGCGGGGACAGGGTGGCGAAGGTCTGCAGGCTCGGCAGGTCGCGCAGGAGGTCGTCCACGACACGCTTGATGAGGAAGCTGCCGAAGCTGACGCCGGCGAGGCCGCGCTGGCAGTTGGATATCGAGTAGAAGATGGCGGTGTCCGCGCGCTCCGGATCGCCGAGCGGAGCCTCCTCGTCGAGGAGCGCCTGCACGTTGTCCGCGATCCCGTCGACGAGGGCGACCTGGACGAAGATCAGCGGCTCGTCCGGCATGCGCGGATGGAAGAACGCGTAGCAGCGCCGGTCGGCCTCGAGCCGGTGCTTCAGATCGTCCCAGGATCGGATCGCGTGCACCGCCTCGTACTCGATGAGCTTCTCGAGCAGCGAGGCCGGGGTATCCCAGGTGATGCGGCGCAGATCGAGGAAGCCGATGTCGAACCATTCCGCCAGCAGGTCGCGCAGCTCGCCCTCGAGCGCGTCGAGCTTCGCGTTGCGGCCGCGAAGCTCCATGAGCTCGGCGCGCATGTCGACGAGGAACTTCACGCCGCCCGGGCGCAGGTCGTTGAACTGACGCAGGAGCCGCTCCCGCGGCGGGACCAACGCCTGGCGTAGCCGCGTCTCGGCGGCGAGCCGCTCGGCGCCCTCGGGGGCCTCGGCGCGCGCGGCGACCGCCTCGTCGATCGCCGCCGGATCGGCGCCGTAGTCCTCGGCGAGGATCTCCAGGAAGCGGCGGCGCCCGATCGCGTCCAGGACCAGATAGGTCTCGCCGAGCTCGGCTGCGCGCGCCCTCGCCGAGACCTCGCCCCCGCGCGTGCCGAGGCACGCGTCGATGCGCTCGCGCACGCGCTCCACGTCGTCCTCGGAGAGCTGGGGCGCGACGGCCTGCTTGAGCGGGCCGTTGCCGCGCGCGCCGAAGCGCAGCGCCACGCGGAAGCCGCGCAGCGTCCGGTCGAGCAGGCCGTTGCCGGTCGAGCTCAACGGTGCTTCCAGCGTGGCTCGCGCTTGTCCACGAACGCCGCCATCCCCTCCTTCTGATCCTCGGTGGCGAAGGCGGAGAAGAACAGGCGCCGCTCGAAGCGCAGCCCCTCCTCGAGGCTCGACTCGTAGGCCCGATCCACGCACTCGCGGATCATGGCCACCGCCGGCCGCGACATCCCGGCGATGGTGCGCGCGGTTGCGAGGGCGTCGTCGACGAGATCGTCGGCGGGCACCACGCGGCTCACGAGGCCCGCGCGCTCGGCCTCCTCCGCGTCCATCATTCGCCCCGTCAGGCACATCTCCATCGCCTTGGCCTTGCCCACGACCCGGGTCAGGCGCTGCGTGCCCCCCAGCCCGGGGAGCACGCCGAGCTTGACCTCGGGCTGGCCGAAGCGTGCGTTGTCCGCGGCGATGATGAAGTCGCACATCATCGCGATCTCGCAGCCCCCACCGAGGGCGTAGCCGGCGACCGCAGCGACGACTGGCTTGCGGCACACGGCGATGCAGCCGCTCTCGCCGAAGTGGTCGGAGAGATACATGTCCATGTAGGACTTGTCCTGCATCTCCTTGATGTCCGCGCCGGCGGCGAAGGCGCGCTCGCTGCCGGTGAGCACGATCGCCCCGATGCCGTCGTCGCTCTCGAGCTCGGCGAGCGCTTCAGCGAGCTCGGCGAGGAGGGCGCTGTTCAGCGCGTTCAGGGCCTGCGGGCGGTTGAGGGTGACGAGGCCGACACCGTCGCGAGGCTCGACCAGGATGTTCTCGTAGCTCATGGCGATCTTCCGTTGCTGTATCGGCACGTCCGCCGCGGGCGGCGCGGGCACGCTACCACACCGCCGTTGAACGACGGAGGCTGGCCCCGGCTTCGCGACGCAGCGTCGGGCTCGCGCGGTCGCGCATCTCGCCGCGTGGTCCTGCGTTGATCCCGATCAAGGCCGCCTGACATCGAAACCCTATCTCATGGTCCCCTCGCGGGCCTCGGCCGCGCGCGCCCCGCGCCGCCCTCGGAGCCCGCGCGCACCAATATGATGCGCTGCACAACGCGTGTATCATGTGACAGACCCACGACACACGAGGGGGAACTCGTTGATGGGTAGCCAGTTCGATACCGTTTATCGGCGCTCGCTCGAGGATCCGGAGGGTTTCTGGGGAGAGGCGGCCGAGGCGATCCACTGGACGCGACGCTGGGACCGCGTCCTCGACGACTCCAACGCCCCGTTCTACCGCTGGTTCGCCGGCGGCGAGCTGAACACCGCCTACAACGCCCTCGACGTGCACGTGCAGAGCGGTCGCGGCGACCAGGCGGCGCTCGTCTACGACAGCCCCGTCACGGAAACGAAGCGCAGCTACAGCTACGCGGAGCTGCGCGACGAGGTCGCGCGCTTCGCCGGCGTCCTCGCCGGTCTCGGCGTCGCCAAGGGTGATCGGGTCATCGTCTACATGCCGATGATCCCCGAGGCGGTGGTGGCGATGCTCGCCTGCGCCAGGCTCGGCGCGGTGCACTCGGTGGTCTTCGGCGGCTTCGCCGCCAACGAGCTCGCCGTGCGCATCGACGACGCCAGGCCGAAGGTGATCGTCTCCGCATCGTGCGGGATCGAGCCGGGGCGCATCGTCGAGTACAAGCCGCTCCTCGACGGCGCCATCGAGGCGGCAAGCCATGCGCCCTCGGCCTGCGTGATCAAGCAGCGCGACGCCAAGCCCTGCACCCTAACCGGGGGCCGGGACCACGACTGGGACGAGGCGATGGCCGGCGCCGAGGCGCACGCGTGCGTTCCGGTGGCGGCGACCGATCCGCTCTACATCCTCTACACCTCCGGCACGACGGGCCAGCCGAAGGGCGTGGTGCGCGACAACGGCGGACACGCCGTGGCGCTCAAGTGGACCATGAGGAACATCTATGGCGTCGAGCCCGGCGAGGTCTACTGGGCCGCATCGGACGTGGGCTGGGTGGTCGGCCACTCCTACATCGTCTACGCGCCCTTGCTCAACGGCAACACCACGGTGCTCTACGAGGGCAAGCCCGTAGGCACGCCCGACGCCGGCGCCTTCTGGCGCGTGATCGCCGAGCACGGCGTGAGCGTGCTGTTCACCGCGCCCACCGCCTTCCGTGCGATCCGCAAGGACGACCCGCGGGGCGAGCTCCTCGGTGAGTACGACCTCTCGGGGCTGCGCGCGCTGTTCCTCGCCGGCGAGCGCACCGATCCGGACACGCTCGCGTGGGCCGAGGAGAAGCTCGGCGTGCCGGTCATCGACCACTGGTGGCAGACCGAGACCGGCTGGTCGATCTGCGCCAACTGCATGGGAATCGAGCTGCTGCCGGTCAAGCAGGGCTCGCCGACCCGCGCCGTGCCGGGCATGGACGTGCAGGTGGTGGACGAGGCCTGCAAACAGGTGCCAGCAGGGACCATCGGTGCGCTCGTGGTGAAGCTGCCGCTGCCGCCGGGGACGCTGCCGACGCTGTGGAACGCCGATCAGCGCTTCGTCGAGTCCTATCTCGAGGAGTTCCCCGGATACTACAAGACGGCGGACGCGGGCTATATCGACGAGGACGGCTACGTCTTCGTCATGGCGCGTACCGACGACATCATCAACGTCGCCGGGCACCGGCTGTCGACCGGCGCCATGGAGGAGGTGCTCGCGGCCCATCCGGACGTCGCCGAATGCGCCGTCATCGGCGTCGCCGACCAGCTCAAGGGCCAGCTCCCGGTCGGTTTCCTCGTCCTCAACTCCGGCGTCGACAGGGCGCCCGAGCAGATCGTCGGCGAGGCGGTGAAGCTCGTGCGCGAGCAGATCGGGCCGGTGGCCGCGTTCAAGACCGCGACGGTGGTCCAGCGCCTGCCCAAGACGCGCTCGGGAAAGATCCTGCGCGGGACGATGCGCAAGATCGCCGACGCGGAGTCGTGGAAGATGCCGGCCACGATCGACGACCCGGTGATCCTCGACGAGATCACCGACGCGCTCGGCACCATCGGCTACCCGCGCTCCGCCTGAGCCGATCGGCGCGGGGCGCGGCCGAGGAGGATGCGATGAACGACTTCCCCAGGCGCACGCTCGAGGACTGGCAGGCGCTCGCCGGGCGCGAGCTCAAGACGCGCAGCGCCGAGGACCTGCTCTGGGAAACGCCGGAGGGGATCCCCGTGAAGGCGCTCTACACCGCCGACGATCTCGAGGGCCTCGAGCACATCGACTCGCTGCCCGGGTTCGCGCCGTACCTGCGCGGTCCCCGGGCGACGATGTACGCCGGGCGGCCTTGGACGCTGCGCCAGTACGCCGGCTTCTCGACCGCCGAGGAGTCCAACGCCTTCTACCGCAAGAACCTCGCGGCGGGCCAGGCGGGGCTCTCGGTCGCCTTCGATCTGGCAACGCACCGCGGCTATGACTCGGATCATCCTCGCGTGGTCGGCGACGTCGGCAAGGCGGGCGTCGCGATCGACAGCGTCGAGGACATGAAGATCCTGTTCGAAGCGATTCCGCTCGACCGGATGTCCGTGTCGATGACCATGAACGGAGCGGTGCTCCCGGTGCTCGCGATGTTCGTCGTCGCCGCCGAGGAGCAGGGCGTCGAGGCGAAGAAGCTCTCTGGCACGCTCCAGAACGACATTCTCAAGGAGTTCATGGTCCGCAACACCTACATCTACCCGCCCGAGCCGTCGATGCGCATCGTCTCCGACATCATCGGCTTCACCGCGCGGGAGATGCCGCGGTTCAATCCGATCTCGATCTCTGGCTACCACATGCAGGAGGCGGGCGCGACCTGCGTCCAGGAGCTGGCCTTCACCCTGGCCGACGGCCTCGAGTACGTGCGCGCCGCGACGGCGAGCGGTCTCGACGTCGACGCATTCGCTCCGCGGCTGTCGTTCTTCTTCGCCATCGGGATGAACTTCTTCATGGAGGTCGCGAAGCTGAGGGCGGCGCGGCTGCTGTGGGCCGAGCTGATGGCCGAGCACTTCTCGCCCGGCGATCCCCGCTCGCTGATGCTGCGCACGCACTGTCAGACCTCTGGGGTGAGCCTCACCGGCCAGGATCCCTACAACAACGTGGTGCGCACCGCGCTCGAGGCGCTCGCGGCGATCCTCGGTGGGACCCAGTCGTTGCACACCAACGCCTTCGACGAGGCGCTCGCGCTGCCGACCGAGTTCTCCGCGCGCATCGCCCGCAACACCCAGCTCATCCTGCGCGAGGAGACCGGGATCACCAACGTCGTCGATCCCCTCGCCGGGTCCTACTATGTCGAGTCGCTGACAGCGTCGCTCGCCACCGAGGCGCGCAGGCTGATCGCCGAGGTCGAGGATCTCGGAGGCATGACCAAGGCGCTCGGCACCGGCATGCCGAAGCTTCGCATCGAGGAGGCGGCGGCGCGGCGCCAGGCGCGTGTGGATCGGGGCGAGGACGTGGTGGTCGGCGTCAACCGTTACCAGCCGGAGCGCGAGACCGAGGTGGACATCCTCGCGATCGACAACACGGCGGTGCGCGAGGCACAGGTCGCCCGCCTCGTCAGCGTGCGCGAGGGGCGCGACGAGCTCGGCTGCCGGCGCACCCTCGAAGCGCTCACCGCGGCGGCAGCCGACGGCTCGGGGAATCTTCTCGCGCTCGCGATCGATGCGGCTCGTGCCCGCGCCACCGTCGGCGAGATCTCCGACGCGCTCGAGCAGATCTACTCGCGGCATCGCGCGACCACGCGTTCGATTGCCGGCGTCTACGGCTCGGCCTACGAGGGGGACGAGGGCTTCGAGCGGATCCAGCGCGAGGTGGCGACCTTCGCCGAGGCCGAGGGCCGGCGGCCGCGGATGCTCGTCGTCAAGCTCGGCCAGGATGGACACGACCGCGGCGCGAAGATCATCGCCACGGCCTTCGCCGACATCGGCTTCGACGTCGACGTGGGGCCGCTGTTCCAGACCCCTGAGGAGGCCGCGCGCCAGGCCATCGAGAACGACGTGCACGTGGTTGGCGTCTCGTCCCAGGCGGCGGGGCATCGCACCCTCGTCCCGCAGCTCGTCGAGGCCCTCGGCGCCGCCGGCGGCGAGGACATCCTGGTGGTCTGCGGCGGCGTGATCCCGCCCCAGGACTACGACTGGCTCCGCGAGCAGGGGGCGGCCGCCGTCTACGGGCCGGGCACCAACATCCCCGCGGCGGCGGCCGAGGTGCTCGAGCTGCTCGCCGAGCGTCGCGCGGCGGCCTGATCGCCGTTGCCCGACCGCCGTTGTCCGATCGCCGATTCCTGGGCGCCGGTGACATAATCGCGACGCCGTCGGGCGCCCGCGCCCGATCGCAGCACCGTCCGCCGCCGCGCGGGCACCCGTGTGAGCGAGCCCGCCCCCCGGCGCGGCCCTGCCTGGAGACCCTCACGTGCAAGAGATCATCCGGCAACTCGAGGACAAGCGTGCCGCGGCGCGGCTCGGCGGCGGCGAGGCGCGCATCGAGGCCCAGCACGCACGGGGCCGCCTCACCGCGCGCGAGCGCATCGAGCTGCTCCTCGACCCGGGCACCTTCGAGGAGTGGGACATGTTCGTGGAGCACCGCTGCGCGGACTTCGGCATGGGCGAGCGGACCATTCCCGGCGACGGCGTCGTCACCGGCTACGGCATGGTCAACGGGCGTGTGGTCTTCGTGTTCAGCCAGGACTTCACCGTCTTCGGTGGCTCGCTCTCGGAGGCACACGCGGAGAAGATCTGCAAGGTCATGGACCACGCCATGAAGGTCGGCGCGCCGGTCGTCGGGATCAACGACTCCGGCGGCGCGCGCATCCAGGAGGGCGTCGCGTCGCTCGGGGGCTACGCCGAGGTGTTCCAGCGCAACGTGCTCGCCTCGGGCGTCATCCCGCAGATCTCGATGATCATGGGCCCCTGCGCCGGCGGCGCCGTCTACTCGCCGGCGATGACCGACTTCATCTTCATGGTCAAGGACAGCTCCTACATGTACGTCACCGGGCCCGAGGTGGTGAAGACGGTGACCCACGAGGAGGTGACCCACGAGGAGCTCGGCGGTGCGATGACCCACGCGACGCGTTCCGGGGTGTGCGATCGTGCCTTCGAGAACGACGTCGAGGCGCTGCTGATGCTGCGCCGCTTCATCAACTACCTGCCCGCGAACAATCGCGAGAAGCCGCCGTTCCGGCCGACGCCCGATACCGCCGAGCGCATCGAGATGTCCCTCGACACGCTGGTCCCCGCGAACCCCAACACGCCCTATGACATGAAGGAGCTGATCCTGAAGATGGTCGACGATACCGACTTCTTCGAGATCCAGCCCAACTACGCCCGCAACATCATCGTCGGCTTGGCCCGGGTCGAGGGCTGGCCCGTAGGCATCGTGGCCAACCAGCCGCTGGTCCTCGCCGGCTGCCTCGACATCGCTTCCTCGATCAAGGCGGCGCGATTCGTGCGCTTCTGCGACGCCTTCGGCATCCCGCTCATCACCCTCGTCGACGTGCCCGGCTTCATGCCCGGCACGGCGCAGGAGTACGGCGGGATCATCAAGCACGGCGCGAAGCTGCTGTACGCGTACGCGGAGGCGACGGTGCCCAAGGTCACGGTGATCACGCGCAAGGCCTACGGCGGCGCCTACGACGTGATGAGCTCGAAGCACCTGCGCGGCGACGTGAACGTCGCGTGGCCGAGCGCGGAGATCGCGGTCATGGGCGCGAAGGGGGCGGTGGAGATCCTGTACCGGGGCGATGCCGGTGACGAGGCGCGGCTCGCCGCCCACGCCGAGGAGTATCGGCGCACCTTCTCCAACCCCTTCGTCGCCGGGCGCCGGGGCTACATCGACGACGTGATCATGCCGCACGCCACGCGCAAGCGCGTCGCGCGCTCGCTCGCGATGCTGCGCGACAAGCGGCTCGAGAACCCCTGGCGCAAGCACGGCAACCTGCCGCTGTGACGGGCTCAACGAAGGCGAGGTGACGGCGGCGCGATGTTCGAGAAGATCCTGATAGCCAACCGCGGCGAGATCGCCTGCCGAGTGATGCGCACGGCGCGGCGTCTCGGGATCCGGACCGTAGCGGTCTACTCCGAGGCCGACGCGCAGGCGCTGCACGTGGAGACGGCCGACGAGGCGGTATGCGTCGGACCTGCGCCGTCGGCCGAGAGCTATCTCGTCATCGAGCGCATCGTCGAGGCCTGCCGCAGCTCCGGCGCCGAAGCGGTGCATCCGGGCTACGGCTTCCTGTCCGAGAACGCCGCCTTCGCCGAGGCGCTCGACGCGGCGGGGATCGCCTTCGTGGGTCCGCGGCCCCGCGCGATCACGGCGATGGGCGACAAGATCACCTCCAAGCGCATCGCCGAGGAGGCCGGCGTGAGCACCATCCCGGGCTTCACCGGCGTGCTCGAGGACGCGGACCACGCCGTCGCGGTGGCGCGCGACGTCGGCTACCCGGTGATGCTGAAGGCGAGCGCGGGCGGCGGCGGCAAGGGCATGCGCATCGCCCGCGACGACGCCGAGTGCCGCGAGGGCTTCGAGCGCGCGCGAAGCGAGGCGCGCTCGAGCTTCGGCGACGACCGGATCTTCGTCGAGCGCTTCGTCGAGGACCCCCGGCACATCGAGATCCAGGTCCTCGCCGACCGCCACGGCAACGCGATCCACCTCGGCGAGCGCGAGTGCTCGATACAGCGCCGTCACCAGAAGGTCATCGAGGAGTCGCCGTCGCCGTTCCTGGACGCACGCACGCGCGCGGCGATGGGCGAGCAGGCCGTCGCCCTCGCCCGCGCCGTCGACTACGAGTCCGCGGGCACCGTGGAGTTCATCGTCGACGCCGAGCGCCGCTTCTACTTCCTGGAGATGAACACGCGCCTGCAGGTCGAGCACCCGGTGACCGAGGAGGTGACCGGCCTCGACCTGGTGGAGCTGATGCTGCGCATCGCTGCCGGTGAGCCGTTGTCGCTCGAGCAGAAGGACGTCGCCATGCGCGGCTGGGCCATCGAGTGCCGGGTCTACGCGGAGAACCCGCTGCGCGGCTTCCTGCCGTCGACGGGCCGCCTCGTGCGCTACGTGCCGCCGAATGCGAGCGCGCGGGTGCGCGTCGACACGGGCGTGGCCGAGGGCGGCGAGGTGTCGATGTTCTACGACCCGATGGTCGCGAAGCTCGTCACCCATGCGGACACCCGCAGCGAGGCGATCGCCGAGATGCGCGGTGCGCTCGACCGGTACTACGTGCGCGGCATCTCCACCAACGTGGTCTTCCTCGCCGCGCTGATGGCCCACCCCCGCTTCGCCGCCGGCAACCTGACCACGAACTTCATCGCCGAGGAGTATCCGGACGGCTTCGGCGCCGGCGACGTCCGCCTCGACGACACCGCACTGTTCGTAGCGATCGCCGCCGCCATGCATCGGCGCTATCTCGAGCGCGGTGCCGCCATCACCGGACAGATGCCCGGCTACGAGCGGGCGGTCCCGCTCGACTGGGTGGTGCTGATCGACGGCAAGCACCACCCCTGCCACGTGGGGCCCGCCGAGGGCGGTCAGGACGTCGAGTACGCCGGGCACACCTACGCCGTGCGCAGCTCCTGGCAGTTCGGCCAGCCGCTGTTCGAGGGGCTGGTCAACGGCGAGTCGAAGTGCATCCAGGTCGAGCGCCGCGGCCTCGTCTACCAGCTCTTCCAGGGCGGCGTCGAGGTCGACGTCATGGTGATGAGCCCGCGCGAGGCGGAGCTGCATGCGCTGATGCCCGTGAAGGAGCCGCCGGATCTCTCCGCCTTCCTCCTCTCGCCGATGCCGGGTCTGCTGGTCAGCGTCGCCGTGGCCGCCGGGGACGAGGTCAAGGCGGGGCAGGATCTCGCGGTCATCGAGGCGATGAAGATGGAGAACGTGCTGCGGGCCGAGCAGGACGCGGTGGTCAAGGCCATCCTCGCCGAGCCGGGCGCGAGCCTCGCGGTCGACGAGCCGATCATCGAGTTCGGGTGAGCGGCGGAGGTGCGTCACGGGCTCGCTCTGCCGGCCGAGGATCCGAGGTCGCGGCCGGCCTCGGCGATCTCGAGCGCGGGCTGCGTGCCGGCGACCGGCGTGCCCTCGCCCGTGCGATCACGCTGGTCGAGTCCTCGCGCCGGGATCACCGCCAGGCCGCGGCGGAGCTCCTCGCGCGGCTGCCGGCCCAGGGTGTGGGCACGATCCGTCTCGGGGTATCCGGCGCACCGGGGGTCGGCAAGTCGACGTTCATCGAGGCCTTCGGCCTGCACGCGCTCGGCGCCGGTCGCCGGGTGGCGGTGCTGTCGGTCGACCCGTCCTCGGCCAGCGGCGGCGGCGCGATCCTCGGGGACAAGACCCGGATGCCGGAGCTCGCCCGCGCCGAGGACGCGTATATCCGCCCGTCGCCGTCCGGGGGGACCCTCGGCGGCGTCGCGCGGCGCACGCGCGAGGCCATCCCGCTCTGCGAGGCGGCGGGCTACGATCTCGTCGTCGTCGAGACCGTCGGCGTCGGCCAGTCGGAGGTGGCGGTCGCCGGCCTGACCGATCTGTTCGTGCTGCTGGTGCTACCCGGGGGCGGCGACGAGCTACAGGGGATCAAGCGCGGCATCGTCGAGCTCGCCGATCTGGTGCTGGTGAACAAGGCGGACGGCGAGCTCGCTGAGGAGGCGCGGCGCACCGCGGCCGAGTACGCGAGCGCGCTCCGGCTCCTGCGCCGGCGCCAGGCGGACTGGGCGGTGACCGTCGAGACCTGCTCGGCGCTGCTCGGGCAGGGCGTCGATCGCGTCTTCGACCGGGTCCTGTCCCGGGTCGAGGCGCTTGCCGCGAGCGGTGCGCTGGCCGAGCGGCGCGCCGCGCAGGCCCGGGCGGCGCTCGGCCACGAGGTCGAGGCGGAGCTCGCCGCCGCCTTCGCTGCGCGGCGCGGCGCGCGCGCGGCCCTGGCCGAGGCCGAGGCCGAGGTGGTCGCCGGGACGCTCCCGGCAGCGATGGCGGCGCGTCGGCTCGTGGGGCGGTTCATGGGCGCGGACGCCGCGCTGGAGAGCAAGGAAGACGGAGGAGAACGATGATCGGACGGCTCAATCACGTGGCCATCGCGGTGCCCGACCTCGAGGCTGCCGCGGCGCTGTACCGGGACGCCCTGGGCGCGGAGGTCTCGGAGCCCGAGGACCTGCCCGAGCACGGCGTGACGACGGTCTTCGTCGAGCTGCCGAACACCAAGATCGAGCTGCTCCACCCCCTCGGCGAAGGCTCGCCGATCGCGGCCTTCCTCGAGCGCAACCCTGCCGGCGGCATGCACCACGTGTGCTACGAGGTGGACGACATCGGCGCCGCGCGCGAGCGCCTCGTCGCGAGCGGCGCCCGGGTCCTCGGCGACGGCGAGCCGCGTATCGGCGCCCACGGCAATCCCGTCCTGTTCCTGCACCCGAAGGACTTCTGCGGCACGCTGATCGAGATCGAGCAGGTGTGAGGGCACGGGGTGCCAGACCCGCGCGCGCCAGGCGCGTCCGTCAGCGGGGTCGATCGGAGGGGGGGGCGCTCACCGAATAGCTGTTCCGAGCTGCAGAACACGCTCGAGGTCGTGACTCGGTCGGCCATCTCTCGACCGTGCGCAGCATGGACGCTGCGCCCGAGCCCACAGGGATGTGTTCACGGCGTGTCGCGAGATGGCCGACCGAGTCACGGCCGGCGCCACCAGTGTCTCGCGGCTCGGAACAGAGATTTGGTCCGGCTATTGCACCGATTCGCGTTCATCGCGCGGATCGGTGAGCTACCCGGGCCCGGGTGCGAGAGGACCTGCGGGCCGGCGGCTCGGGGCTCGCGCTCAGCTCCGCTCGTCGGCGAAGTGCTGGTAGATGGCGATCAGCTCCTCGGGGCGGAACTTGACGATCACCACCTGCTGCCCGGGAACGATGTGGTCCGGGTTGCGGCCCATGCGCTCGTTCGCGAAGTTGTAGACCCAGGACGCCTCGGTCTTGTCGTGGATCATCTGTCCGAGGAACGAGCTCGATCGGTCGCCCAGGCGCTCGTCCGCGTCGCGCGGGATCTCCACCTGGTAGGTGTCGACCTCCTCGCCGCGGCGGATCGCGACGCCACGGGCGAAGTTCCCGATGATGCCGTCGTGCACGATTCCCCACAGGCCCTGCACGTCCGTGCCGCGCACCGTGCGCACGTAGAACACCGAGTCGGGCTCCACCTCCTGCACGGTGCGGATCAGATCGGCAATCGTCGCCGCCTTGAGGCGGTAGCGCTGGCGAATGATGTTCAGCGGCTCGCCCGCCGCGAAGTCCGGCTCCGCCGCGAGCTCCGCCGGGGTCGTGATCTCGAAGGTGCGCACGCGGCGCACCACCCGGATCGGCGTCTCGGGTGTGTCCGAATGGCGCTCGAGCAGCTCGCGGACGGTCACCGTGGTCAGTGCGTCACCCGACACCACCCGCACCGGCGCGTCGAGGTTCCCCGCGGCCTCGGCGATCAGACGCTCGGGCGTGGTGGTCTCGATCTGCTCGATCTCGTGCACGACCGTGATCGGGGTGTCCTCGCCGAGGCGCGGATCGCGGGCGAGATCCTCCGCCGTCAGGGTCTCCACCGCCGACTCCGGCAGCAGCGAGAGCACCTGCTCCTGGGTGATGAAATGGTCGACGCGCTCGATCGGCAGCGGGCGCGGATTGGGGGCGGTGAGGTCGGCGATGAAGCCGCGCGCCTCCGCGTCCGAATCGGGCTCGCTCACGAGCGGGAGCGGTACGACCAGGGTCGTGCCCGGCGTCGCCTCCACGGAGGCGCCGGCGAGCTCGATGGGCTCGGGCGCCACCTCCTCGTCGGTGCCGGGCGCCGTCGCGGTGGGCGCCGGGATCGGTGCCGGCGTGCGCACGACGATCGCCGGCCGCCCGCGTGCCTCGACGCCCGGCAGCGGGCGCGCAGTCAGCGACTCGGGCGGTGCCTCGGGGAGCCCGCGGAGCGCCGTCCCCTGCCCGGTCGGCGCGCCCTGCGACGTCGCGATCTCCGCCGAGGCGCCGGTCGGCGCGCTCGGCGAGGGCTCGGCGGTGGGGGTGGCCGAGCTCTGCCAAGCAGCTGTGCCCTCAGCGGTCGCACGGGCGTCTGCCTGGGCCGCCGCCTCGGCCGGCGTCTCGGCCCGCATCGGTCCCGATGCCTCGCGCTCGTTGTCGCGCTGGCCCGACAGGAGCCACCACCCCCCTGCGAGGAGCGCCGCGAGGACGGTCAACGATAAGAGCAGGCTGCGCATGTCACGCGACTCCGGGCCTCGGCGCCGCCCGCGCGCGGGCCTTGGCCATCATATAGCAGCGCTGGCCCGCCCGCAGCGCGTGCACCGGCCCCAACGCGCCGATGCAGGTTCGGTTTCTGCGACCTGGCTCACAGTCCGTAGAGCCGCGGCAGCACCAGGCTCTGCACCAGCCACATCAGCGCGATCAGAGGCACGCCGACGCGCATGAAGTCGGAGAAGCGATAGCCGCCGGCGGTCATCACGAGCAGGTTGGTCTTGTAGGCCATCGGCGTCGCGTAGCTCATGTTCGCGCCGAACAGCACAGCGAGCACGAAGGGCTCCGGCGCGAGCCCGAGGCCGTCGGCGATGCCGAGGGCGATGGGTGTGCCGATCACCGCTGCGGCGTTGTTCGACACCACGTTGGTGAGCACCGCCATCACCAGCATCAGTCCGCTCAGCACCACCGCCGGCGAGCGTCCCTCGGTGAGCGCGAGGAACAGGTCGGTGAGGTACGCCGCGCCCCCGGTCTTCACGAGCGCGGCGCCGAGCGCGAGGCTCGCGGCGACGATCAGCACCACCTGCGCGCTGAGCGCCCGGGTCGCGTCCTGCCAGCTCAGGCAGCCGAGCAGGATCATCGCGAGGGCACCGGCCACCGCCGCGGTGGCAATGGGCAGCACGCCGCTCGCCGCGAGGGCGACGGCTATCCCCATCGTGAGGAGCGCGCGTCGGGCCTTCTGCGCGTGGGGCAGGTCCGCGGTCGCGTCGAGCACCAGCAGCGACTTGTCGGCCTTCATGGCCTGGATCTGATCCTCCGGTCCCTGCACGAGCAGCACGTCGCCGGCGCGCAGCACCACGGTGTCGATCGAGGCGCTCGAGCGCCACACCTCGCGGCCCGCGCGGTGCAGCGCGAGCGGCACGAGCGCGAAACGCTCGATGAAGCTGGCGAGGCCGAGCCGAAGGCCCTCGGCGGGGGAGCCCCGCACGATCGCCACCTCGGCCATCTGCTGGTTCCCGGGCTCGAGCGGATGCTCCTCGTCGACGGCCGTGCCGCCGGTGAAGAGCTGGGCTCCGAGCTCGGCCTCGAAGGCCTTGAGCTGGGCCGGCGTGTCGGTCAGCACCAGCCGGTCGCCGGCCTGCAGGCGCACGTCGGGCAGGGGCACTATCGCGGTGCTCTCACCGCGCTTCACGCGCGTGACGCGCATCTTGGAACCGGTGCGCGCGACGGCCTCTGCCAGGGTCCCACCCTGCGCTGCGCTGTCCGGCTGCACCAGGAGCTCGGCCGCGAAGAGCCGCGGCGAGATGTCCGTGAGCGGCGGCTCGCGGTCGGGGACGATCCGCGGGGCCACCAGCCACAGGTAGGCGAGCCCCGCGCCGCCGGCGATCGCCGCCGGGAGCAGGAAGTCGAACATCTGCAGCCGCGCGAGACCCAGATCCGCCGCCACTGCCACGACCAGGAGATTGGTCGAGGTGCCGAGCGTCGTCGCGGTGCCGCCGACAAGGGTCGCGAAGCCCATCGGCATCAGCACCCGGGACGGCGCCGCGCCGGTGCGCAGGCTCACGCTCGCGAGGATCGGCAGCAGCAGCACCACGATCGGCGTGTTGTTGATGAACGCGCTGAGGGTGGCCGCGGCGAACAGCGTCGCGAGCAGGGAGAGGCTCGGGGCAGTACGCCACAGGCGGGCCAGGGTGCGGCCGACGGGCTCGAGGGCGCCGGTGCGCACCAGACCCTGGCCTGCGACCATCAGCCCGCACACGGCGACCAGCGCCTCGTGGCCGAAGCCGTGGAAGAAATCGGTCGCGTGGACGGCGCCCTCGGCGTTCTCGAAGGGGGCGAGCTCGAAGCCCACGGCGAGGGCGAGGAGCACCATCAGGCTCGAGGACTCGAGCGGGATCCGATCCCGGGTGAACAGGAAGAGCGCGAGCACGGTGAGCGCGAGCACCGCGCCGGCGTGCATGTTGGGGGGCATGGGCATCGGCAGGGTGCTCAGCGCGGGACTCGCCGGCGGCACGGGGCTGCGCTCGTCGCGACCGCTCTCACGCGCGCGCCGCCGCCTCCTTTGCCCTCACGAGGGCCGAGATCACCTCGTTGTAGGGCGCGGCGGTGCCCACCTCGCGGGCGACCACGGGCACCATGCCGTTGATGGCGTCGATCTCCGAGCGCCGGTGGGCGAGGTAGTCGAGGAGCATCGAGGGCCGCGCGCCCGGGATCCTCGCGCCGAAGGCCTCGATGTAGGCGCGCGGGTCGTCGAAGGAGAAGCGTACGCCGCGCGCCCGCCCGGCCTCGTAGGCCTCGAGACCGCAGCCCAGTGCGATGCGCCAGGCGTCCGGGTCGGCCATCACCTCGCCGACGGTGCGCTCGAGGACCGTGCACGGGCCGCTGAAGGTCACGTTGCAGACGAACTTCTCCCACACGAGCTGCTCGATGTCCTCGAAGGTGCGCACGTTGAAGCCCGCCTCGCGCCACACGGCTGCGACGCGCTCGAGGCGGTCGGTGATCCCGCCGCCGACCTCTCCGAGCCGGATCAGCTCCATGCCGTTGTGGTGGACCGCGCCCGGTGCGGGAATCGACGCGCCGAAGCCCCCGGCCACGCCGACCACGACGCGTGAGCGCTCCAGGTGCTCGCACAGCCGCTCGGCTGCGCCGAGCCCGTTCTGGATCGTCACGACCGCGGTGTCGGGCCCGAGCATCCCCGCGACGCTCGCCGCGGCGGACGCGACGCCGGAGGCCTTGGTCGCGATCACCACCATGTCGCAGGGGCCGACCTCGGTGGCGTCGGTGGTCGCGCGCGGGCGCACGGTGCGGTCGCCGCTCGCACCGGTGACCCGCAGCCCGCGCGAGCGGATCGCCTCGACATGCTCGCCCCAGGTGTCGACGCCCCAGACCTCGTTGCCCGCGTCGGCGAGCAGGCCTGCGTAGACCGAGCCCATGGCTCCCGTCCCGATGATCGCGATCTTCACGGTGCAGCCCCCCGGCACGCCGCGCCCGCGGCGCGCCGATCTTCGCACGCCCCGGCGGGCGCCGGTAGAATGCGCCGGCCCGCGCACCGGACCCTCGACGATGATTCGCGCCGCTCTCGCCACGCTGCTCTGTCTGGCGCTCGCCGGCTGCCAGAGCACCCCCTCCGTCGACGCCACGGAAGAGACGCGCACGCTGCGCGTCGGGCTCACGCCGAACTACCCGCCGATCGTGTTCGAGAGCGAAGGCGCCCTGCAGGGCGTCGAGGTGGATCTCGCCGGTGAGCTGGCCGCGGCGCTCGGCCGCACCCTGCGCATCGAGCAGCTCGAGTGGGAGGCGCTGATCCCGGCGCTCGAGGCGGGCCGGATCGACATCATCATGTCGGGGATGTCGGTGACCGCGGAGCGCGCCGAGCTGGTCGCGTTCACCGACTCGTACCTCGAGATCGGTCAGATGGCGCTCATCCGGCTCGCCGACGCGGAGCGTCTCGGCAGGCTCGACGTGCTGCTCGCCACCGACGGGCGGGTCGGCTACGTCGATGCGACCACGGGGGCAGCGTTCGTCGAGGCGAGCATGACGCGGGCGACCGGGGTGCCGTTCCGGGATACGGACGCGGGTGTTGCCGCCCTCGAGGCGGGGCGAATCGACGTGTTCGTCCACGATGCGCCGACGGTGTGGCGCATCGGCGCCGCCGCCGAGCACCAGGGCGTCATGGGCCTGTTCTGGCCGCTGACCCGCGAGTATCTCGCCTGGGCGGTCAACCGCTCCGACGACGCGCTGCTCGAGGAGGTCGACGCCCAGATCGCGCGCTGGCGCGAGAGCGGGCGCATACGCGAGATCCTCCAGCGCTGGATCCCGGTGCGCGTCGAGGTCCGGTGAGCGCGCCGCCCTCGCGCGCGGCGCTCGCCGCGCTCCTCGCGCTCTCGCTCACCGTGGCCGAGGCCCGTGACGGGGCCGGCGACGGACCCGACGGGCACTGGGCCGCCGATCCCGTGAGCGGCTGCGAGGTCTGGAACGCGCGTCCGGTCCCCGGGGAGCTGGCGAGCTGGTCCGGACGATGCCGCGACGGACGGGCGCACGGTGAGGGCGTCCTCGTGTGGGTCGCCGACGGGCGCCTCGAGGGCCGCTACGAGGGCGCGATGCGCGCCGGTCGTCCCCACGGCTGGGGCACCTACCACGATCGCGTCGACGAGGGCTACGACAGCTACACCGGTGAGTTCGATTCCGGCCGGCGCCACGGGCGCGGCACGCTCCTCGTAGCCGGCGGCGGGCGCTACGACGGTGGCTTCGAGGGGGACCGGCCATCGGGGTGGGGGATCTGGCGGCGCGCCGACGGCAGCCGCCTCGACGGCGAGTTCGCCGACGGCCGTCCCCACGGTGCCGTGCTCGAGGAGCTTCCCAACGGAGATCTATACCGCGGGCTGTACCGGGACGGGGTGCGCGATGGTCCTGGGATCCTGATCAGCACCGACGGACTGCGCTACGAGGGTGAGTTCGAGTCCGGGGTGCCGAGCGGCGTCGGGCGCCTGCGCATGCTCGACGGCGGCAGCTATCTCGGTGAGTTCCTCGCCGGTCGCCCCCACGGTGTCGGCATCTACACGCGGGGCGGGGAGCGCTGGGAGGGGACCTTCGAGGCCGGCGCCCCGCGTGGCGAGCTCGTGCACGTCACCGCCACCGGCGAGCGACGAACCGTTCCGGCGGCATCGCTGCGGTGAGAGCGCGCGGGTGGACCGTCGTCGTCGGCTGCGTGCTGCTGGCCGCCTCGCCCGCGTGGGGGCCGACCAGGGCCGACTCCGTCGACCGGGCCCAGATGGGCGTCGGGATGGGGCTGATCGGTGCGACCGTCGGCGCGACCGCCGGGTCCACCGGAGCCCTCGTCGGCGGGCTCGTCGGCGTCGGGATCGGCTCCAAGCTGGCCGACGATCCGCGCTTCAACCCGCGGGTCGATCCGGCCGAGCAGCGGGCACGGGAGGCCGAGCGTGCCGCGTGGCTCTCCGAGCGGCGTGCGAGCGAGGAGCAACTGCGCGACGAGCAGCGCGCCGCATTCGAGTCGCGGCTGGAGGCGAGCGGACCCTCCCTCGCCGCGGCGCCGCCGCCGACGGACGCGCTCGTCGAGCAGATCCAGCGCGGACTCGCCCGCGTCGGCTACGAGCCCGGGGCGCTCGACGGCACCGTGACCCCGGCCACGGTCTCGGCCATCGAGTCGTTCCAGCACGACCGCCGCCTGACGGTCACGGGCGAGCCTTCGGTGGAGCTGCTCCAGCAGATCCGTCGCGCCGGCGGCTGAGAGCCCGGATAGCTCAGAGCTCGAGCTCGATCGTGCCCGAGACCACCACCGTGAGCGTCGTCGTGCCGGCCTCGAGCGACGGCGCCGCGTTCGCCCCGGCGTCCGCCATCGCCATCGCGCGCATCGGCACGGGCCCCGGCGCCCGATCTCCGGTCGAGACATCGACGGCGACGACCCGGTAGCCGCTGCGACCGAAGTGCCCGGCCACCCGCTCGGCGCGGGCGCGGAAGCGCGCGATGGCCTCCTCGACGAGCGCCTCCTCAACGGCGCGCCGTGCATCGGCTCCCACCTGGTGGCGCACCGACTCGATCGCGAGACGCTCCTGCAGCTCGCCGGCGAGAGCACCGAGAGCCTCGAGGTCGGTGCTCTCGAGCTCGAGAGCCTGACGCACGCGCCAGCCGGCGAGGCTCTGGTTGCGATAGACCGGGCTGGAGCGATAGGCCAGCGTGCGGGACTCGATCGCGGGGACGCGCTCGGCCCGCTCGAGCGCCCAGCGAACCGCGGCGTTGACCCGCGAGGAGGCGTCGCGCTGGCGCTCCGCCTGGTGCTCGGCGTAGAGCCTGATGACCTGCACGTCGTTCTCCGCGGAGGCCTCGGCGCTGACCCGCAGGGTGACGCGGTCGTAGCTGGGGGTGCTCTCGTGGGCTGGCGCCTGCAACGTCCAGGCGAGCAGCGCCAGGGCCAGGGCCAGCAGGGAGCCGGACCGGTGCGTTCCGGGTCCGATGCGGCGCGCCGCCCGGCTCGAGGCCGCGCTCGTCCCAGCGCTCCGGCGGCCATATACCCGTTCCGAGTCGCGAGACACGGGTGGCGACGGCCGTGACCCGGTCGGCCCTCTCGCGACGCGCCGTGAACACGTCCATGTGGGCTCGGGCGCAGCATCCATTCTGCGCACGGTCGCGAGAGCGCCGACCGAGTCACGACCTCGGGCGTGCTCGGCACGGAACAGGCATTCGAGCGTGGCTCGGTCCAGGGTCTCGTTCATGTCGGCCTCATCCAGTCTCGGGCGACGGGCCGGCGGCGGCGAACGCCTCCAGCCGCTCGACGGCACCGTCGAGCACCTCGTCGCGCTTGGCGAAGCAGAAACGCACCAGGTGGCTCACCCCGTCCGCGGGGTACAGCGCACTCAGCGGCACCAGCGTGACCCGGGCCTCGACGGTCAGGCGTCGACAGAACTCGACGTCGTCCGCGTGCGGGTCCAGAGCCCGGAAGTCCGCGTTCAGGAAATAGGTGGAGTGGCAGGGCAGGGGCCTCAGACCGCAGCGGGCGAGGCCTGCCGCGAGCCGGTCCCGCTTGCGCTCGAGCTCGCCGGCCATGGCGGTGTACCAGGGCTGCTCGTTGTCGAGGCCCCAGGCCACCGCGCGCTGGAGGTTCGGCGGGGTGGTGAACACCAGGAACTGGTGGGCCTTCGCCATGGCGGCGATGACGTCCGGCCCGCCCATGGCATAGCCCACCTTCCAACCCGTCATGGAGAAGGTCTTGCCCGCCGAGCCGATGCGCACCGTCCGCTCGCGCATCCCGGGTAGCGCGAGCAGGGAGCGGTGCGCCCGACCGTCGAAGAGCAGGTGCTCGTAGACCTCGTCGCAGATGGCGTAGGCGTCGTGCTCGAGCACCAGCGCCGCGAGGGTCTCGAGCTCCTCGTCACTGAAGACCTTCCCGGTCGGGTTCATCGGGGTGTTCAGCAGGATCGCCTTGGTGGCCGGCCCGAAGGCCCGCCGCAGCGCCTCGACCGGCAGCGACCAGTCCGGTGGCTCGAGTCGCACCAGCCGGGGCACGGCGCCGGCGCGCCGGATCATCGGGACGTAGCTGTCGTACAAGGGCTCGAAGACGACGACCTCGTCGCCCGGCTCGACCAGCGCCAGGAGCGCGGCTGCGAGCGACTCGGTGGCCCCGGACGAGACCATGACCTCGCGCTGCCAGTCGAGCTCGAGGCCGTAGAAGCGCGCTGCGTGGCGCGCGACGGCCTGGCGCAGCTCCGGCACGCCGAGCATCGGAGGGTACTGGTTCGACCCCTCTCGCGTCGCTCGCTCGAGCGCCTCGAGGAGCCCGGGCGGCCCGCCTTCGTCGGGGAACCCCTGACCGAGATTGATCGACTGGTGCTCGACCGCGAGGCGCGACATGACCTCGAAGACGGTCGTGCCGAGGGCCGAGAAGGTTGCGTTGGTCGGCTTCACGTCGCAGCCGCGGTACGAAAGGGCGGGCGATTGTTTCACAGGCGTGCGTCCCTTCCCAGGGGCTCGGTCGGGGAACGAAACGAGGTCTCCCGTGGCGGCCTGGGAAGCCCAGGACTCGGCGGGTTACCCGCCCGAGGTTCGTTGCAACTTCATGGCGTTACGGTAGACTCGTCACACGCGTTCTCTCCCAATGGGGTCCGCACGAATGCTCCACGGAACGTCCCCCTCGCGCGTCGGCCCGCGGGGCTGGTGCCGGGCCGTCGCGCTGGCGCTCGCGCTCGGACTGCTCGTCGGGGGGGGCGTGCGTGCCGATGCGATCACCGACGAGGCCGCGGCGCTGCTCGAGGCCGGTGACTCCAAGGGCGCCTACGAGCTGCTATCGCCCCTCGAGCCCGATCGCGCCGGGGAGCCGACATTCGACTACCTGCTCGGGCTCGCTGCGCTCGAGACCGGTCGCGCCACCGAGGCGGTCTTCGCCCTCGAGCGCGTGCTCGCGATCGAGCCCGGGAACCTGCTGGCGCGGGCCGACATGGCGCGGGCCCTCGCCGCGCTGAACGAGGTCGAGAGCGCGCGCCGCGAGCTCGAGACCGTGGTTCGCGAGGGCGACGCCATCCCGGTCCAGGCGCGCTCGACGATCGAGCGCTACCTCCAGGCGCTTCGCGACCAGCCCTTCGGCCGCGGCGGCAGGGAGGTGCGCGCCTTCATCGCCACCGGCTTCGGCTACGACAGCAACGCCGCCGCCTCGGTCGCGTCCCTGGACATCGGTGGCGCGGTGAACTCGCTGTTCGTTCCCGAGCAGAGCTCCGCCTTCGGGCGCTTCTCGGGCGGGTTCAACGTGCGCTATCCCGTGCGTCCGAGCTGGGCGATCATTGCAGCGGGAAACAGCTTCGCAAAGCTCAATGCCAACGATCCCACCACCATCGGTGGTGACGAGATCGACTTCAGCCAGGCCAACTTCAACGGCCTCCTCGGCGTGGAGTACCTGCGTGGCAAGGACGCCTACTCGGCCTTCTTCCAGGCAGATCACTTCCGCACCGCCGGGCGGATCGACGACCTGGGCAACATCGACAACGGGGGCCACGCCTTCCGCAACGTCTTCGGCGGGACGGTGCAGATGCGCCGCCGGCTCAGCAGTGTGAGCCACATCACGGGGTACGGTCAGTACTCGCGCCTAACCTATCACAACCAGAGCTTCCGGAACGTCAACCGATGGAGCGGCGGGTTCTCCTATGCCAGGGTCTTCCCGTGGAAGTTCTCGCCGAGCGCATACTTCGGCATGTACGGAGGGATCGAGCGCAATCTCACCTCCTCGGCGAAAGATCAGGGGCACCATTTCTGGGGCCTGCGTCTCGGCGGCTCGGCGGTGCTGCGCCGGGATCTCGTCGCCTCGCTGACGTTCAACTACGAGTACCGCAGCTATCGCGACTTCGACCGATCGTTCGCGCTGCTCACGGTGATCGCGACGGGCACGCCCCGGCTCATCACCCGCCACGACGACCGCGTCTCGGTGCGCGCGTCGCTGGACTGGGCCGTGAGACCGCTGTGGATCGTCACTCCGTCCTACGAGTACTTTCTCGCGTCGTCGACGCTGCCGACCACCGACTTCGACCGTCACGTCGCGATGGTCACGGTGCGCCGGGAGTTCCGCTGACGCCCCGAGGGGCACGGCCGACGGCCGCGAGAGACGACTGAGAGGTCATCGGCGATGAACCAGCACCAGCGATCCTGGCACGCGCGCCGGGCGATCACCGCCGCCGTCGTCACGGGCCTGGTGCCCGCGGCGGGGCAGGCGGCCACCGCCGGGCGCGTGGACTTCGCCGTCGGTGACGTCACGGGCGTCGACACCGCGGGCGTCGAGCGCAGCCTGAAGAAGGGCTCGACGATCCGCGAGGGCGACACCATCCGCACCGCTCGCGGACGCGCGCAGCTGCGCTTCACCGACGGCTCGCGCACCGCGCTGCTGCCGAACACGGAGTTCCGCGTCGACGAGTACCGCTTCGACGGGGCGGAGACCCCGGAGTCTCGGAGCTTCTTCTCCCTGGTCAAGGGGGGGCTGCGCACGATCACCGGCGCCATCGGCAAGCTGCGCAAGCGCGCCTACCGGGTGACCACCCCCGTTGCGACGATCGGCATCCGGGGCACCGAGTACCTGCTCGTGCTCGGTAACAGCGGGGATCTTCGCGTCGGCGCCGGAGAGGTGGTCGCGGTCAACAACGCGGGCGAGCATCGGTGCTCGGGCTTCTGCTACGTGCCGAGCGCGGACAGCCAGATCCGCTACGTCGAGGACCATCCGATCTGGCTCCCGACGCCGCTCGAGCGTCCCCGCGGCGAGGAGCAGCCGGGGTCGAGCGGGGACGGCGCACACCTCGCCGGGCTCGACGTCGCCAGCGTCGACCCTCTGGGCAGCATCTCACCCTCGGCGCAGGGCCTCGACGGCTCGGTCCCGGGCGGCCCGGACCCGGGCGGCCCGGACCCGGGTGGCCCGGATCCGGGTCTGCCGGACGGCAAGAGCTTCGTGGTGGCCGTGGCCTACGGCGACGACACGGAGGGCGCCGGCCAGGACGTCTTCCTGCGCGGCGACAGCGACCTCGTCGACGTCACCTTCGATCCTGGCGGAGGCATGCAGCGCTACGTCGACGATCCGGTCTCGGCCGATCGCGACACGGCCACCCTCAAGGACGTCGGCAGCGCTGGTCCGCTCGCAGGCGTGGACGTCATCGGCTGGAGTCGCTGGGAGGGCGGCAGCTACTCCGCCACCGGCGAGGGGCTGTTCGACAACCCCTACGGGCTGACCGGCTGCACCTCGCCGTGCGCGCAGACCCGTGGCCTCACCAGGGGCGGCAGCCACCACCAGGTCGTCATCACCCCGCCGGCGGCGGGCGAGAGGCTCGCCGCGGACACGATCTACAAGTTCGCGCTCGCGGGCTTCACCACGCCGACCATGATCCGGTCGCCGGACACCAACCCGAGCGTCGACCGCGTGTCCGGCGGTGAGCTGCTGGTCAACTCCTCCGGTGGCGCGACGGTCCAGGTGCTCGACATGACGGTCGTCGCGAACAACGGCGCCAACAGGTTCGTGATCACCTCCGACCCGATAACCCTCGACGCGGCCAAGAACTTCACCTTCCAGGGCTCGGGGCCCTGGGCGGACGTCGGTGGCGCCTCCGGCCCCACCTCGACCGAGATCAAGGGCGGCCTCAGCACCGGCTTCAGCCACGCTGGGTTCGCCTACAGAGCCGCCACCGAGTTCGGCGGCAACGATGTCGTCGGCGTCACCGCCTGGGAGCAGGTTGGCAAAGTGCCGGCCGAGTGAGCGCCTCGCACCGGTCGTCGGCCGGCTCTCGAGCGTTCCATCGCCCGCCGGTAGCGCTCGCGCCGGCGTGCGCGTGAGCGACCACGGAGCCTTCTCGCGGCATCGCTTGCCCCGGTGAGCGCGGGGCCGCCGTCCGTCGCCGGGCTCGGTGGCGCCCCGCTCGAGGACCCGGTCGCGGCGGAGGCGAGCGCGCGGCGGTCGCTCGCCGCCGATCCCGGCGACGGGCGCGCCCTGTTCGCGCTCGGTGTCGCGCTCCACGCCCGTTCCCGTCTCGCGGAGGCCCTCGAGGCGTTTCGCGCGGCGGCCGAGCGCCTCGCCGAGCCGGTCGACGCACGCAACGGCGCTGCGGTGGTGGCGGCGGCGCTGGGCCGGACCGACGAGGCCCTCGAGCTCCTGAGACTGGCCCACGCGCAGGCACCCGACGACCCGCTGACCCTCGCCAACACGGGGATCCTCCACGAGCAGCGCGGCGCGCCCTGCGAGGCGCTCGACGCCTACGCGGGCGCTCTCGAGCTCGACCCGACCTTCGCGCCGGCGCTGCTCAACCGGGCTCCAGTGCTCGCGCGCCTCGGCCGCCTCGGCGCCGCCGAGGCCGCCGCGCGCCGCTTCGTCGAGGTCTACCCCGAGCGGGCGGAAGGGCATTTCAACCTCGCCGAGATCGCCTTCGAGCGGGGCCGTGCGCGCGAGGCGATCGCTGCCTGCGACGCGTGCCTCGCCCTGGCTCCGGGCCACGCCCTCGCGTGGGTCGACCGGGCTCTGGCCCACGCGCGGCTCGGTCGCTTCGAGGCCGCCGAGGCCGATCTGCGCGCGGCCGAGCACGCGGACCGCGAGGTGTGGCGCAAGCTGCGGGCTGGTCGGGTCCGACGGGGTCTCGTCGGCCCTCCGGCCGGGGGGCGCGAGCCGGCCGCGCCGGACCCCCGGGCGGTGTTCCTGGTCGAGACGCTCGAGCGCATCGAGCGCGCCGACTGGGACGACTACGAGGCGCACGTGCGTGCCATCGGCGACGTCGCCCTGGGGCGGGCAGCGAGCGGCGTCGACGAGCGCTCGCTGCTCGTGACGTGCTGGGCCCTACCGGTGGGCGACGCCGTTCACCGGGCGATCGCTCCGCGCGTCGCGGCGGAGATCGAGCGGCGCGTGCCGCCGACGATCTGGACCCGCGGCGCGGAGCCGGGCGAGAGGATCCGCGTCGGCTATCTCTCGCCGGACGTGTGTGACCACGCGGCCGGCTACGCGCTGCGTCCCCTGGTGCGCTCCCACGACCGCGAGCGCTTCGAGATCAGGGTCTACGCCCTTGGCCCTGACGACGGTGGTGACGTGCGGCGCGACGTCCAGGCCGGTGCCGACGCCCTCGTCGACCTCGACGCCCTCGACGACGAGTCCGCCGCCTGGGCGATCTTCCGCGACGGCTGCAACGTGCTCGTCGACTTCGCGGGCTACACGCGCGGGGCGCGGACCGAGATCCTCGCCTACCGACCTGCGCCGGTGCAGATCACCTACCAGGGCTACCACGCCTCGCTCGGCGCGCGATTCGTCGACTACCACGTCACCAGCCTCGCGACGAGCCCGGCGCACGAGCACTGGACGGAGGCGCGCTGCTTCCTGCCCGGCACGCACTTCCTCTACGACGACCAGACCGAGGTGAGCAGCGCGCCCCTCTCGCGCGCCGAGGTCGGGCTGTCCGAGGACGCCGTGGTCCTGTGCTGCTTCAACCAGCCGTTCAAGGTGGACCCGGAGACGTTCTCCGCGTGGCTGCGCATCGCCCGCCGCGTGCCCGGCTCGGTGCTCTGGCTCCACCTCGACGACCCGGCGGTCGAGCGCCGGCTGCGGAGCCACGCGGCTGCGGGCGGCCTCGACCCGGCGCGCATCGTCGCCGCGCCGGGGATCGCGCACCGCGCGCTCCACCTGGCGCGCATGGGGCTCGCCGATCTCTACCTCGACCCGCTCTGGTGCAACGGGCACACGACCCTCTGCGACGCGCTCTGGTCCGGTCTGCCGGCCATCGTCCGGCGCGGCTCGACGCCCTACGCCCGGCTCGGCGCGTCGGTGCTCGAGACCCTGGGCACGGGGTCGCTGATCGCGCCGGATACGCAGCGCTACGTCGAGCTCGCCGTGGCGCTCGCGAGCGAGCGGGACGCGCTCGAGGAGGCGCGGGCCGCGCTCGCGCGGTGCCGCGAGACCAGCACGCTCTTCGACCCCCGGGCGCGCACACGGGCGCTCGAGGCGGGCCTGCGGGAGATGGTGCGCAGGCACCGCGCCGGAGAGGCTGCCGGCGATTTCGCGATCGAGGCGCGCTCCCACGCACCGCGGCCCGTGGAGACCTGAACAGCTGTTCCGATCAACGCTACACATCGCTGGAACAACGAGGTCCCCTCCCCCCAGCGAGGGGAGGGCCGGGGAGGGGGGCACCACACTAGCCCGCATGTTGCACCAGGCATCGCGGGGCTGGCGCAGGACAGGTGCGTCTGGGCGCCGCTGTGGAGCGCGAGCGATAGCCGCCGCTATCGCTCGCGCGAACAGCAAGCCCAGGCGTGCATGGACCAGCCAGGTCTGCGATAGGCAGCGAGCCGAGGACAGAACGTGGCCACTGCAGCTCGCCGCACCGATAGAGTTTC
>CAJIAT010000382.1_pt1 | contig 53768 bp, 53 predicted proteins | sample 9199161 | NCBI WGS metagenome assembly CAJIAT01 (sample SAMEA7708281, study PRJEB35096) | sediment metagenome | biome: marine neritic benthic zone biome [ENVO:01000025]; feature: sediment [ENVO:00002007]; material: shallow marine sediment [ENVO:03000034] sea grass bed [ENVO_01000059] ... | reverse complement strand
CCCCGCAACCGAAGCGACAATGGTATCGAGAGACGAGAAGTGTTGCAAGCCCGCAACGTCTTCCCGCCGTCGGGCCGAGGGCGCGAATCGCACCCTCACCGACCTCTCCGCGCAGGCTCAGACGCGCGCCTCGCGCGGGGCGATCCGCACCGGCTGGCGCCTGGCACCCCAGTCACCAGGCGGGCCCTCGAACACCCCGGCGCAACGCTTGCCGCAGTCCGGGCAGGTCCCGTCGTCGCGGAGCCGGTACTCGCGCAGCTCGAACCAGTCGCGCACCACCAGCCGGGCGCGGCAGCCGTGGCAGCGCGTGGTCCCGCCCTCGGGATCGTGCACGTTGCCCGTGTAGACGTGGTGCAGGCCGTTGGCGAGGGCGACGGCCCTCGCGCGGGAGAGCGTCGCCGGCGGCGTCGGCGGCCGATCGAGCATCTTCCAGTCCGGGTGAAAGGCGGTGAAGTGCACGGGCACGTCCGGCCCGAGCTCGTCGGCGATCCAGCGCGACATGGCGTCCAGCTCACCGTCGGAGTCGTTGAGGCCCGGGATCAGCAGCGTCGTGATCTCGAGCCACACGCCGGTCTCGTGGCGCAGGTAGCCGAGGGTGTCCAGCACCGGCGCGAGCCTCGCGCCGGTGATCCGGCGATAGAAGTCGTCGGTGAACGCCTTGAGATCGACGTTCGCGGCGTCGACGTGCTCGAACAGCTCGCGCCGCGGCTCACCGGCGACGTAGCCCGCGGTCACCGCCACGGTGCGTACGCCGGCCTCGTGGCAGGCGCGAGCCGTGTCGACGGCGTACTCGAGGAAGATCACCGGGTCGTTGTAGGTAAAGGCCACCGAGCGGCAGCCCAGGCGGCTCGCGGTCGCCGCCAGATCCTCGGGCGCCGCGCGATCGGCGAGGGTGTGGATCTCGCGCGACTTGCTGATGTCCCAGTTCTGGCAGAACTTGCAGGCGAGGTTGCATCCGGCGGTGCCGAAGGACAGGACCGGCGTGCCGGGCAGGAAGTGGTTCAACGGCTTCTTCTCGATCGGGTCGATGCAGAAACCGCTCGAGCGTCCGTAGGTCGTGAGCACGACCTCCTCGCCCAGGCGAGCGCGCACGAAGCACAGCCCGCGCTGGCCATCGCGGAGCTTGCAGGCCCGTGGGCAGGCGTCGCAGCGCAGGCGCCCGTCCGGCATCCGGGTCCAGTGCCGGGTCGGGACGGTGTAGGGGTCGGACTGCGCTGCGTTCACCGAGCCTGCTCGCGTGGGGGCCCTGCGAGAAGCTTCGTGCCGGGCGCGACGCCCCGCAAGGCCCCGCGGGCCCCGACTTGATCTCAGCCGGGAGCCGCCGCGTGGCGGCAGCTCCCCATCGAACCGGGGGCGCAGATCCGGCCATCGATCCAGATCGCGTGGTCCAGGCGCGCCCCGGCGAGATCGGCGCTGCCGAGGTTGGCGCCGGTGAGATCCGCGTAGGCGAGGTCCGCGCCACCGAGACGCGCGTAGGCGAGGTCCGCGCGCCGAAGATCGGTGCCGAGGAGGCGCGCTCCGCGCAGGTCCGCATAGCCGAGCGAGGCGCCGCTGAGATCGGCGTAGGAGAGGTCGGACTCGGTCAGACGCGCGCCGAGCAGCCGCGCCGCCGGGAGCCTGGCGTTCTGCAGCCGGGCGCCGGCGAGGTTCGCTCGCTCCGCGTCGAGCGCCTCGAGACGACAGCTCCGCCAGTCGACGCCCGGTGCTGCGCGCGCGTCGCACTGGGCGCCGGGATCGGCACCGGCACCCACGAGCGACAGCGCGCCGACGGTCAGCGCACCGAGCACCGCGGTCAGGCCCGCGAGCGCGGCGAGCCGCCTGCGCCCCGCGCCGCGCTGCATCGCCGCGTAACGGCGGCTGAACGCGCCATCCCCCGCGAGGCCGCGCGGGCGCGAGCGCGCCATTGCCTGCTCCGGGCCCGAGGCTGCGTGCTGGCCCGTGGGCGCGATCGGGAAGCGGGCGGCGAGGCCCTCCAGCGCCGCCCAGCGACTGCCATCCGGGCTCGCCTCGTCGGTGGGGCGCAGCCTTCCCGAGGCCGCCATGCGTCTGACCACCGCCTCGTCGAAAGGACCGTTCACGTGCCGGTCCCGACGGATGAACCAGCGGGCGCTCAAACCGGCCGCCCGTGCTTCGCCAACGCGCCTGTGCTGTGCACCCTCTGCCACCTCGCGGACCCTGCCGCAGGAGCGATCCCGGGCCCGCATCACCTGGTCGCCGACAGCGCGCGGCGCAGTGCGCTCCCAAGAGCCGAAGCGCGCTTGCACCCGGGCCGCGGATCGGTAAACGGATACGGGCCAAGGGGTTAGCGGCGGCCCGGCGGCGACCTTGAGCGCGGACCGGCTCGGGCGACGCTCAAGGTGGAACGCGCGCCGGCCGATAGATCGCTCACCACCGCCGGGCAGGCACCCGGCACGGAGCACGCCGATGGTCGCACCGCTGACGGCGATCCGGGCGGCGCCGGTCCTCATCACGCCCTCGTCGCCCGCGCCCGCCAGGAGCCTGGCACCGGGCGCCGTGCTCGACGCGGTCGTGGTCGCGCGCAGCGGCCAGGACCTGACCCTCGAGCTCGGCGGCACGCGGATCCAGGCGCGAAGCGCCGTCGCGCTCCCCTCCGATCGAGCCTTTCCGGTGGAGGTGCGCGCGGCCGGCAACCGAATGGTGCTCGAGGTCGTCGACCCGGTGGTGCGCGATCAGGCGCTGCGCGCCGAGGCCCTGCGCAGCGCTCTGCCACGGCAGGTGTCCCTAGAGCGAGCCTTCGACGCGGTCGCCCTCGCTCGGGCCGGGAGCCCGCAGCCGCGCTCGCCCGGGGGATCGGCGGCGCCGGTCGAGTCGCTGCTGCGCGCGATCCCCGACGCGAGCGCGCTCACCCGACCGGGGGTCCTCGCCCGCGCCATCCAGGACTCGGGCCTGCTCCTCGAGGCCAAGCTCGCGCGCGCGGCCCGGGGCGAGGCGCCCGCGCGGGTGGACACCGATCTCAAGGCGCTGGTCCTGCGCGCGCTCGCGAGCCTCGGCGCGCGCCCGGGCGCGGGGGACGGGATGCCGCGAGCGGGGTCGGCGCCGGCCCCGTCCGTCGGCAGCGGGCCGGCAGCGGCGCCGGCGCCGATGCCCGCAGCGACACCGCCCGCGCCGGCGGGGGTCACGACCACGGCGCCATCCCCCGCAGCCGGCCCCGCAGCCGGCCCTGCAGCCGGCGTCGAGGCGAGCGCCAGGAGCGTCACGTCCGCGGCGATCCCCGCCGCGAGCGCCGCACCGAGCCCCGAGCGCGCGCTCGACGGCGCACTCGGACGGGTCCAGGCGCTGCAGCTCGCCTCGATCGAGCCGGGGCGCCCGGAGGGGGTGCACTGGCACGTGGAGATCCCGGTCCGCGACGGGGACCGGCTGCGCACCCTCGAGCTGGTCGTGGCGCGGGACGGCTCCGCTTCCGAGGACGAGGCCCCGCGCTGGAGCGTCGATCTCGCCGTGGATCTCGGCGCGCTCGGTCGACTGCACGGCCGGGTGACCCTCGCCGCCGGGATCGTCAACGCAGCGCTCTGGGCGAGCGAGCCCGAGACGACCGTCCTGGTCCGGTCGCGGATCGCGGCGCTCCAGTCCGACCTCGAGGCCTCCGGCCTCGAGGTCGGCCGGGTCCTCGTGCGCCCGGGACCGCCGCCGGGCCCCGGCGACGACGATCCGAGCCCTGGCGCGCTGGTGCACGAGCGGGCATGAGCGAGGACCGTTCCCGGGGCGAGCCGCCGCGCGAGGCGGTGGCCCTGCGCTACGACGGCTCCGGCGCGCCGAGGGTGATCGCCAAGGGTCGGGGCGAGCTGGCCGAGCGGATCCTGGAGGTCGCCGACGAGCACGCCGTGCCGCTGCATCCGGATCGGGGGCTGGTCGAGCTGCTCTCGCGCATCGATCTCGGCGACGAGATCCCCCCGGATCTCTACGTGGCGGTCGCCCAGGTGCTCGCCTTCGCCTACTCCCTTTCCGGGCGCGAGCTCAGCCAGCCGGGATCGCCGCGCCCGCCGCCCGATCCGGGCACGGCAGGTAGCGGGGCGCCGAGCCGTCGATGAACGGCAGCGCGACGGCACCCGGGCAGCCGGGATCGGTGGCCATCGTGTCGAGCACCCAGTACCAGCGCACGTTCGCCGGCGTGAAGTCGGAGAGCGGCACGGCCGGGAGCGCGGCCATCAGCGATGCCCAGACCGGCAGCGCACCGGTCGCGCCGGTGAGCTCGGTCGGTCGGTTGTCGTCACGGCCGATCCAGACCACCGCCAGCCGATCGCCGGTGAAGCCGGCGAACCAGCTGTCACGCAGGCCATCCGTCGTGCCGGTCTTCCCCGCGGCCGTGATGCTCCGGTCCAGCCAGCGATAGGCCGAGCGGCCGGTCCCGGAGGTCATCACCGCGCGCATCGCCTCGACGGTGAGGAAGACCGCCCCCGCGTCGACTGCCCGGCGCGCGTCGAGCGCGTAGCGCGCCACGGTGCGTCCGTCGCGGTCGGTGACCGCCTCGATCGCGCGCAGCGGTGCCCGAATGCCGCTCGCGGCGAGAGTCTGGTACATCGCGGCGACGTCCAGCGGCGAGAGCTCGAGGGCGCCGAGGAGCAGCGACGGGTAGGGCTCGACCCGGCGCGCCACGCCGAGGCGACGCACGCTGCCGGCCACCGCGTCGACCCCGACGTCGAGTCCGAGGCGCACCGTCGCGAGGTTGTACGAGCGCGCGAGCGCGACATGCAGCGGCACCTCGCCGTGGGCCCGACCGTCGTAGTTCTTCGGCATCCACACCGCGCCTCCGGGGCGCGGGACCCGCACCGGGGCGTCGAGCACCGGCGAGGCGAGGGTGAACTGCTCCGGTCGCGCGAGCGCGCTCAGGTAGACCGCCGGCTTGACCAGCGAGCCGATCGGCCGGTGCGCATCGAGGGCCCGGTTGAAGCCGGCCGCGCGCGGGTCGCGGCCGCCGACGACGGCCTGGACCCGGCCCGTGCCCGGCTCGACGATCACCACCGCGCCCTCGAGATCCCGGCGGCCCCGCGCCTCGACCGCCTCGAGCCTCGCGGCGAGGGCCTCCTCGGCCGCCTCCTGAGCCCCTGGATCCAGGGTGGTGAAGATGCGAAGCCCGCTGCTGCGCAGATCGGCGTCGCGGTAGTCGCGGGCGAGCTGGCGGCGCACCAGATCGACGAAGGCCGGGTAGCGCGCACTCGCCGGCGGCGGCCGCGCCGTGACCCCGAGGGGCCGGCGCCGCGCCTCGCCGACGGCCCGGGCGCTGACGAACCCCTCGGAGCCCATCAGCTCGAGGACGAGATCGCGCCGGGCGCGGGCGCGCTCCGGATGGCGCCGGGGGTTGTAGTAGGACGCCCCCTTCACCATCGCGACCAGGAGGGCGACCTCGTGCAGCTCGAGCTCGTCGATCCGCCGCCCGAAATAGTGCCGGGCGCCGAGCCCGAAGCCATGGATCGCCCGCGCGCCCTGCTGTCCCAGGAACACCTCGTTCAGGTAGGCCTCGAGGATCTCCGCCTTGCTGTAGCGGAGCTCGAGCATGACCGCGATGAGCGCCTCGTCGAGCTTGCGCCCCCAGGTCCGCTCGGGGCCCAGGAACAGGTTCTTGGCGAGCTGCTGGGTGAGGGTGCTCCCGCCCTGCAGGCGTCGGCCGGCGCGTATGTTGGCGAGCGCCGCCCGGGCGATTGCCTTCGGGGAGATCCCGAAGTGCCGCGGGAAGGCTCGGTCCTCGACGGCGATCAGGGCCGCGATGAGCTCGCTCGGCACGTCACCGAGGCGCACCGGCACGCGGTCCTCACGATGCGCCGGATAGATCCGCGCGACCAGAGCAGGGTCGAGGCGCAGCGCCTCGAGCGGCCGGCCGGCGCTCTCGAGCGCCCTGACCCGCCCGCCGGCGAGGACCACCTCGACCCGACGGGCGGGCTCGCGGCCGTCGGGGAAGTCGAAGGAGCGGGTGTGGACCCGGACACGGGCGCCCGAGCGCTGGTAGCTACCCGGACGCGAGAGGGAGGGCGCGCGCTGGTAGCCGGCCGCCTCGAGCTCCGCGACGAGCCGGCCGGGGTCGATCGCACGACCGGGCCGCAGCTCGAGCGGCCGCGCGTAGAGCCGCGCCGGAACGGCGACCCGCCGGTGGTCCAGGGCCGTGCGGACCCGCAGATCGGTCCACGCGATCCAGCCCCCGGCGCACACGACGGTGAGAGCGAGGAGCCGCAGCCCCCAGCGGCGCGCGATCGCGCGCACGGCACCGCCGCGGCGCGATGCTCGTCCCTTGCGGCCCCGCTTTCTCGATGGTTGCTTGCTCATCTCGGGTCGGCCCGTGCACCACGCAGGCTACGCGGGCGGAGTGAGAAAAGCAAGAATTCAGTTCAGATTTATTCCCTAACTATCTGGTAAAAATGAAATTAATTGTGACGCTCAAGCGGCGCGAGCAGCGGCCGCCGCGTGGATGAGATGGACCAGCTCCGCTTCGCCCCGAGCGAGCCCGCAGCGCGAGACCAGATCCTCGGTGCTGGCGCCGCGCTCGACCAGGGTGATCGCGTGACGGTAGCTCTCGCTCGCCGGGGCCTTCATCTCGAGCTGGGTCTGGCCATGGACCAGGGCACGCACCTGCTGTTCGACCTCGAGCAGCCGATCCCCGACCTCGGCCTCGGCGCCGCACGCCGCCCGGTGATCGCGCTCGAGACTCTCGATCCGGCGCGCCACGGCCGCGCGCGCCCGGCGCTCGTGCGCCAGGGCGAAGGCGGCGAGCATCGCCACCAGGACGGCGACGGCCGATGCACCGAGCGCGATCGCAATCATCGATGGCATCCGAGACCTCCTCGCGTCCCGCGCCTAGTGCGCGGGCGCTTCTTTCAGGCGTGAACCTCAGGCGTACTCGTCGAGGCCACCACCGGGCGCCGGCGGTGGGCCGTCGTCGTGCTCGGGCGGCGTTCGCTCGCGGCGCGGCCGGCGTCGACGGCGATCGGTGTCGTCGCGCTGCACGGGACGCGGCGGCAGCACCGGCGCCACCGGTCCGACGTCGCGCACGTCACTCATCGCCTGCCTCGACCGGCGGTGAGGACCACGGCTCTTTCAGGTCCACGCCAGTCCCTGCCGTCCGTGCCGGCGTCAGGATTCCGGCGCCGCGGCGAGCACCTGCCGCCCGGCCGGCGACCGTCATGTCGCCCTTACCCCATATTTTTCAATGTCTTGCATCGCTTCGAGGGTGACTCGCGAAGGCGGCTTCGCCCAAGGCAGGCTCCCACGGAGAAACGAGCAAGATGCATGCCAGAGCGCGCCGATCTGCGGACACCACCCGCTCCGGTCAGCCGCCTCCCCCGGACTCCTCGGCAGCGCTCAGGCGCTGCAGGTCGAGCACTCGCCGGGCGTCCTCCTCGGCGGGGATGACGAGCACGACGCGCCGGTTGCGACGCCGCCCCTCCTCGGTCCCGTTGTCCGCGATCGGACGGAACTCCCCGTAGCCGATGGCCACCATGCGCTGCGGGCGGATGCCGACCTTGGTGAACAGGTGCACCACGCTCGCCGCTCGCGCGGCGGAGAGCTCCCAGTTCGACGGGAACTGCGGCGTGCGGATCGGCACGTCGTCGGTGAAGCCCTCGACCTGGACCGGGTTCGGAAAGGTGCGCAGCAGCTCCGCGACGTCGGTCAGCACGTTGACCGCACGGCCCGAGAGCAGCGCCGCACCGCTCTCGAAGAGGATGCTGGTGTTGAACTCGACCTCCAGCCACGAGTCCATGCGGCGCACGCTGACGACGTCCTCGTCGATGAGCGGCGCCATCTGCTCCTCCACCTGGCTGGCCATCTCGTCGAGAGCGGCCATCGGCGCACCGCTCGCCTGCGCCGGCTCCGGCTCCGGCTCTGGCTCTGGCTCTGGCTCTGGCTCGGCCTGCGAATCGGGCTCCGTCTGCGCGAGCGGCGCGCCGAGATCGACGCCACCCCGGGGATCGGCATGCTCCATCTCGATCGAGCGGGCCAGCTCCCCGACCTGGATCGGCTCGAGGCTGCGCTTGGGGTCATTGAAGGTCGCGACCATCGAGTCCGACAGCACGCGGAACTTGCCCTCGTTCACCGACGAGACCGAGTACATGACCACGAAGAACGCGAAGAGCAGCGTGATGAAGTCCGCGTAGGAGATCAGCCAGCGATCGTGGGTCTCGGGCTCCTCGCGATGTCGGCGTCTCGCCACGCTCGGGACGCTCCTGCTATCTCAGAGCCTGTGAATCAATCGTGCACCTGCTGCGGACTGCTCTCGTCGCGCTCGGCGGCGTTGCGGGGTCACCCGACATCTGGTCACGCACTTCAGTACGCTCCCAGATGCTGTGCACCCCCGCGCCTTGCCGAGCACAACGAGAGAATTCCTCGCGACGGCGCACGATTGATTCACAGGCTCTCAGTTGAGATAGCCGAGGAGGCGGACCTCGATGTTGCGCGGGTTCTCGCCCTCGGCGATCGCCACGATCCCCTCGATGAGCATCTCGCGGAACTGCGACTGCTCGCCGACGACGCTCTTGAGCTTGTTCGCCGCAGGGAGGAACACGAGGTTCGCCAGCGCCACCCCGTAGATGGTCGCCACGAAGGCGACGGCGATGCCGCCGCCGAGCTTGCTCGGATCGGCGAGGTTGCCCATGACGTGGATGAGCCCCATCACCGCGCCGATGATGCCGATCGTCGGGCAGTAGCCACCCATTCCCTCGAAGACCTTCGCCGCCTGGATGTCACGCTGCTCGCGCGCGTTGAGGTCGACCTCGAGGGTGGCGCGTATGGTCTCCGGCTCGCCCCCGTCGACGAGGAGCTGCAGGCCCTTCTGGGCGAACATGTCGGGCTCGTCGTCGGCGACCGACTCGAGCCCGAGGAGCCCTTCCTTACGGGCGACCTGGCTCCATCCGACGATCCGCTCGATGGCTTCCTGGGTCGACTGGAGCGGCGGCACGAAGACCCATCCGACCATGCGCATGGCCCGCATGAAGGTGGCGAGCGGCGACTGGACCATGATGGCCCCGATCGTGCCCCCCATCACGATCAGCATCGCCGGACCGTTCACCAGCGAACCGAGGTTGCCGCCCTCGAGGTGCTGTCCGAACAGGATCGCGGCGAAGCCGACGAACAGGCCGAGGATGCTCAGCGGGTCCATGGTCACGAGGGGGCGCACGACGCGCCGGCGCGGACCGGGAAGCGAGCGCACGCGGTCCGGACCGTCGCCTCGGCGTCGCCGGGGCGCCCGGCGATCTCGTCGTCGTTGAGGTCGACTGCCATCTGCGTGCTCCGGCGTGCTCCGCGCCTCGCTTCGCCCGCCGAAGAGCCGAGGGCTCGACAGGAGCTGGTCCACGTCGTCCTCGGGGCCGACGCCGTCCCCTGCTCACGAGGGCCGGGCCCACGACCGGTTGCCGCGGCGGTCCTGCGCCGCGAACCACGCATCGCCACGAGCGCCACCGTGCAGGCGAACCTTCCGCTCGCTCGCCGCCGCCTCGGCGAGCGCTACTCGACCTCTCGCCAGTCGCTCATTCGCGACTTCAACCGGAGCAGCGCCTGGCCGTGGATCTGGCACACCCGAGACTCGCTCACCCCGAGGACCGCGCCGATCTCACGCAGGTTCATCTCCTCGTCGTAGTACAGCGCCATCACCAGCTGCTCGCGCTCGGGCAGCCCGGAGATGGCCTCGGCGAGGGAGCGCTTGAACTCGCCGCGCTCGAGCTCGTCGAGGGGTCCTGCGATGCTCTCGCACATCCCCTCGCTGACCGACTCGGCGCCGGCGACGAGCTCCTCCATGCTGAAGATCTTGTGCCCCGACGCGTCCTGCAGGATCTGGTGGTAGGCCTCGAGGGTGATCCCCATGCGCTCGGCCACCTCCGAGTCCTTCGCGTCCCGGCCGTGGGTCGCCTCCACCTCGCGCACCACCTCGGCGACCTGGCGAACCTTGCGGTGCAGCGAGCGCGGCGCCCAGTCGCACTTACGGATCTCGTCGAGCATCGACCCTCTGATGCGGATCCCCGCATAGGTCTCGAAGCTCGCACCCTGGGAGGCGTCGTAGTTGCGTGCCGCCTCGAGCAATCCGATCATCCCGGCTTGTATGAGGTCGTCGGCCTGTACGCTCGGCGGCAGCCGGCTCATCAGGTGATAGGCGATGCGCTTGACCAGGGGCGCATGCCTCGTCACCAGGTCGTCCTGCGAAATCGAGCTCGCTTCGGCATAGAGGGCCACTCCGCTCATACCGGTACCTCCATCGGTCCCTGACCCGCCTGTATGAGACGCTCGACGAAGAACTCGAGCTGACCACTCGCCTCGTCTGGTACAGGCCAGTTATCGGTTACTGCTGCCATTTTCTTGAAAGCGAGCGCCGCCCGGCTGCGGGGGAAAACGTCGCTGACGGCGCGCTGCCTACGCACCGCCTTGTGAACCGTCTCGTCGAACGGAATGCTGCCCATGAAGTCGAGGCGCACGGAGAGGAATCGGTCGCTGACGCGCACGAGCTTCATGAACACGTCCCTACCCTCGGCCGACGTGCGAGCCATGTTCGCCAGGATCCGGAACCGGTCGCGCCCGTGCTCGCGACTGAGCACCTTCATCAGCGCGTAGGCGTCGGTGAGCGATGCCGGCTCGTCGCACACGACGACCACGATCTCGTGGCTCGCCTTGAGGAAGCTGATGACGTTGCGAGACACGCCCGCCGCGGTGTCCACCACCAGCACGTCGAGGCCGAAGCCGAGATCACCGAAGGCGTTGATGAGGCCCGCCTGCTCGACGGGTCCGAGGTCGGTCATGCGCGCGACGCCCGACGCCGACGGCACGAGGCGAACGCCTCCGGGCCCGCGCACGATCACGTCCTCGAGCTCGCAGTCGCCGGCTACCACGTGCGAGAGGTTGCGCCGCGGGTGCATGCCGAGCATCACGTCGACGTTGCCGAGGCCGAGATCCGCGTCGAGCAGCATCACCTCCTTACCCTGCGCGGCCAGGGCGATCGCGAGGTTGACCGAGACGTTGGTCTTTCCGGCACCGCCCTTTCCGCTGGTCACCGCAATTACCTGCACGGGGCGCCGGTGCGCGATGCGACGCAGTCCCGCCGCCTGGTCGAAGCCGACGTCAAGCACGCGCCGCCTCCTCGAACCCGAGGTCGACGCCGGTGCGCCCGGGCGTCGACTCCGCGATGCGCTCGCTCGCCAGCCGGACCGCACGCTCGACGAGATCGTCCGGGCGCGCCGGGCGAAGGTCCTCCGGCACTCGCTGCCCGTCGCTCAGATAGGCCACCGGAACGTCGTGCTCGATCGCCAGCGAGAGCGCGTTTCCCAGCGAGGTGCACTCGTCGAGCTTGGTGAGCACGCAGCCGTCGAGCCGGGCGCCGCCGAAGGCGCGCATCGCCTGCGCCGCCCCGTGATACTCGCTGGTCGCCGAGAGCACGAGTAGGTTCATGATCCGCGGAGAGCCCTGGCCGACGAGCCGGATCTGCTCGGAGAAGCGCAGGTCGCGCTGGCTCATGCCCGCCGTGTCGACCAGCACCAGGCGCCGGTCGTAGAACTGCTCGAGCGCCTGGCGCAGGGCTCGCGGCTCGTCGGCGGTGACCACGGGAATGTCGATGATCCGGCCGAAGGTGCGCAGCTGCTCGTGGGCGCCGACCCGGTAGCTGTCAGTGGTCACCAGGGCCACCCTCTCCGGGCCGTGGCGGATGGCGAAGCGCGCAGCGAGCTTGGCGACGGTGGTGGTCTTGCCGACGCCGGTCGCCCCGAGCAGCGCCACCACCCCGCCGTGCTCGAGGAGCGTGTCGCCGGTGACGCGCACGCGCCCGGTGAGCGCGCGCACCGTTGCCGCCCAGGCATCGCCTGCCTCGAGGCCGGGCGGCGTCGCCGCGACGGCCTGCTCGGCGATCCTGCGGTGCACGCCCATGCCCATGAGCTGGCGCACGAGGAACGCGCGGAGCGGGTCGCTGCGCTCCGCCTCGCCCCAGGCGAGCCGTCCGAGCTGGTTCTCGAGCAGATCGCGCAGGTAGCGCAGCTCGTGTGACATGGTGGCGGCATCGGCCGCGGTGGCCGGCGCGACACCCTCGAGATAGGGAAGCTCCTCGCCGATGGCCGGTGGCTCGGTGGGCGCGTCGCCGGCCGCGGGCTCGCGCCGATAGGCGGCCATCGCCTCGGCCAGCCGCTTCGCCGCCGACGGCGCCAGGGGCTGCGGTGCCGGGGCAGGCTCGGCGGGCTGCGGCGCGCGCGCCTTCGGCTGGGCGCCCTCGGTGGCCTCGAGCGTGCGGGCGACGTCGTGCAGGCTGCGCCCGGGCGCCTCGCCGGGTCTCTCATCGGCGAGGTCGAAGTCCACGGCCGCGGTGATCTCCACGCCCGAGTCGGTCTTGCGGTTGGAGAGGATCACCGCGTCGGCGCCGAGGGCGTCGCGCACGCTGCGGATCGTCTGACGCATGTCGGGGCCGGTGAACCGCCTGATCCTCACCGCCTGATCCTCATCGCCTGATCCTCATCTGTCCGACTCCGTCGGCCGCTGGGCGGGCCCGGGGCGCAGGGCCGGGCTCACTGACCACCGAGCGCAGCGTCCCCGCCGACCGTCGCCACGATCCGCAGGTTTCGGTTCTCGGGCAGCTCGCCGTAGCCGAGCACGTGCATCGAGGGAACCCCCTGCTTGACCAGGCGCGCCATCATCGGCCGGAGCGCATCGGCGACGAGCAGGACGGCCGGCTCGCCGGCGACCTCACGCGCCCGCGCGACCTCGCCAAGGGAACCCAGCAGCCGCTCGGAGAGCCCCGGCTCGAGGCCACCTTCGGCGCCTGCTGTACCCTGCAGTGCGTGATGCAATAACTGATCCAGCACCGGGTCGAGCGTGGCGACCGAGATTTCTTCCCGCAATCCAAAGAGATGCTGGGTGATGAAGCGTCCGAGGCCGATCCGGACCGCCCCGGTCAGGGCGTCGGGTTCTTGACTCCTGGGGCCCACCTCCGCCAGAACCTCGGCGATGGTGCGCATGTCGCGCACCGGGATCTGCTCACGAAGGAGATTCTGGAGGACCCGCACGACCACGCCGAGGGGGAGGGTCTTGGGGACGAGGTCCTCGACCAGCTTGGCGTTGACGCGCCCGAGACGCTCGAGGAGCTCCTGCGCCTCCTGGTGCCCGAGCAGCAGGTGGGCGTGCTCTGTGATGACCTGGCTGAGGTGGGTCGCGACGACCGTGTCGCAGTCGACGACGGTGTAGCCGAGCGCCTGAGCCTCGTCGTGGCGCGCCCGCTCGATCCAGGTCGCCTCCAGCCCGAAGACCGGGTCGCGCGCGACCTGGCCCGAGAGCTCCCCGAACACCTCGCCGGGATTGATGGCGAGCTCGAGCTCGGGCTGGATCTCGCCCTCCCCGACCGGGACCCCCATCACGCTCACCCGGTAGCCGTTCGGCGGCAGCTCCAGGTTGTCGCGGATGTGCACCGCCGGGACCAGGAAGCCGAGCTCCTGCGAGGCCTTCTTGCGCACGCCCTTGATGCGGGCCATGAGCTGGCCGCCCTGCGCACGGTCGACCATCGGGATCAGCCGGTAGCCGACCTCGAGCCCGAGCGCGTCGACCGCGGGCACGTCGTCCCAGCCGACCTCTGCGGACTCGACGGGTCTCTCGTCGGGTACCTCCTCGGGCTCCTCGACCGCCTGCTCCGCGCGGTGGCGCATCCACCAGGCGGCCGACCCGGCGCCGGCAGCGAGGAGCAGGAAGACGAGATTCGGCATGCCCGGGACCAGGCCGATGGTGCCGAGCACGCCGGCGGTCACCACCAGCACCCGCGGATTGGCGAAGAGCTGGGCGACGATCTGCTGGCCCATGTCCTCCGCCGAGGAGACGCGGGTGACCATGATGGCGGCGGCCGTCGACAGGAGCAGCGAGGGGATCTGGGCGACGAGGCCGTCGCCGATGGTGAGCAGGGTGTAGTTGTGCGCGGCCGTGGCGAAGTCGAGGTCGTGCTGGCCCATGCCGATCGCGAGCCCGCCGACGACGTTGATGACGAGGATCAGGATCCCGGCGATGGCGTCGCCGCGCACGAACTTGCTCGCGCCGTCCATGGCACCGTAGAAGTCGGCCTCCGCCGCCACCTCCTGGCGCCGCGTGCGCGCCTCGTCCTGGGTGATGAGGCCCGAGTTGAGATCGGCGTCGATGGCCATCTGCTTGCCCGGGAGCGCGTCGAGGGTGAAGCGCGCGCTGACCTCCGAGACCCGTCCGGCGCCCTTGGTCACGACGACGAAGTTGATGATCACGAGGATGGAGAACACCACCAGGCCGACGGCGTAGTTGCCGCCGACGACGAAGGCGCCGAAAGCCTCGATGACCTGGCCGGCCGCCGCCGTGCCCGTGTGCCCGTCCAGGAGTACCACGCGGGTGGAGGCGACGTTCAGGGCGAGGCGCAGCAGGGTCGCGACCAGCAGGACCGTCGGGAACGCCGCGAAGTCGAGGGGCCGCTTCGCGTAGACGCCCGACATCAGCACGACCAGTGACAGCGCGATGTTGAACGTGAACAGCAGGTCGAGCGCGAACGGCGGCAGCGGCACGACCATCATGACCAGCGTCAACATGAGCAGCACCGGAGTGCCGAGCCCGGTCAACGAGACCTGACCGACGCCGGGAAAGACTGCGCTGTTCGCCATCTCTCGCTACTCCGTGACCGGCGCGTCGACGCCGCGAAGGCTCTCGGGGATCGGCAGCGCCTCGAGGTCCGGCGCGTCGACCGGGCCGCTCGAGGTGCGCAGGCGGTACACGTAGGCGAGCACCTGCGCCACGGCGGTGTAGAGCGCCGCGGGGATCTCCTCGCCGAGGCGGGTGTTGTGGTAGACCGCCCGCGCGAGCCGCGGCGCGGACAGCACCGGAACGCCGTGGCTCGCGGCGACGAGCCGGATTCGCTGGGCGAGCAGGTCCGCGCCCTTGGCGACGAGCACCGGTGCGTCCATCGTCTGCGCGTCGTAGCGCACGGCCACCGCGTAGTGGCTCGGGTTGGTCACCACCACGTCCGCGGTCGGCAGCTCCTCCATCATCCGCCGCTGCGCGAGCTCGCGCTGGAGGGAGCGGATGCGGCCCTTGACCTCGGGCTTGCCCTCGGTCTCCTTGAGCTCGTCCTTGACCTCCTGGCGCGACATCCGTAGCTGCCGGGCGTGGGACCAGATCTGGAACGGCGCGTCGACCGCGGCGATGAGGATCGTCGACGAGGCCAGCACCAGGAACGCGACTGCGACCGCGGTCAACGTGTCGCCGAGGGCCGCATCGACACCGCCGCGACCGAGGATCGCGAAGTGCTCGCGCCCGACCCAGAGAAACGTGGCGGCGACGCTGATGATCAGGAGGAACTTGGCCAGCGCCTTGACGAGCTCCATCAGGCCACGCCACGAGAAGACCCTGCCGAGCCCCTTGACCGGGTGCAGCTTCTCCCACTTGAACGCCATCGCCTCCACGGAGAACACCCAGCCGCCGAGCGCGAGTGGCGCGAGCGCTGCGACGACCACCGTGATAGCGGCGAAGGGACCGATCGCGAGCAGCGCGTCGGCCATCGCCTCGACGAGCACCCGCTCGATCGGCCACGCGGCGACGGCGGTCGGGTCGGTCGACAGGGCGCGGCGCATCAGCGCCATGAGATCGCCGATGAGCCCGGGGCCGAGCACGAGCAGCCCGCCGGCGGAGGCCATCAGCAGGGCGCTCGTGGTCAGCTCACGCGAGCGGGCGACCTGGCCTTTGCGCTTGGCGTCCTCGAGACGCTTCGGCGTCGCCGGCTCGGTCTTCTCCTGGGCGTCGTCGTTTCCCTCGGCCATCGCTCTCCCCTATGCGGGCGTCGAGGACGCCATCACCCGACGAGCCCCGCCGCGATCGCCAGCGAGTCCGCGAACAGACCACCCACGCCACGGAGCAGGCTCGGGAGGGTGAGCAGCATGACCAGGAAGCCGAAGACGAGAGTCACCGGGAAGCCGACGGCGAAGATGTTGAGCTGCGGGGCCGTGCGCGTGATGACGCCGAAGGAGACGTTCACCGTGAGCAGCGCCGCCACTGCCGGGAGTGCCATGACGATCGCAGCGGAGAAGACCCAGCCGACCTGGTCGACCAGCGCGCGCAGCGCGCCGACCCCGAGCCCCGATGTCGCCACGGGCAGCGTGGCGAAGCTGCCCGCGAGCACCTCGACCATCACCAGGTGGCCGTCCAGCGCGAGGAACACAAGCGTGGCGAGAATGATGTAGAACTGGCTGACCAGCGGCACGCTCGCGCCGCTGCTCGGGTCGACGAGGCTCGCGAAGCCGAGCCCCATGAGCTGTGCGACCTGCTGCCCGGCGAGCTCGAGCACCACGAACGTGAGCCGCATGGCGAAGCCGAGGGCGACGCCGACGAGAACCTGCTGGGCGGCGATGGCGACGCCGTCGGCCGAGAGCGGATCGACGGCCGGCATGGCAGGAGCGAGCGGCGCGACGGCGGCGGTGACGACCACCGCGAGACCGGTCTTGACGCGCATCGGCACCGCCCGGTGGCCGAAGATCGGCGCGCTCGCCACCAGGGCGGCGACGCGCACGAAGGGCCACATCCACGCGGTGATCCACGCCACGAGCTGATCGGCGGTGACGATCACGGCGCCTGCGCTCGCGGCGCGTCGGTCCGCGGCGACCGGGCCGCGCGGGGGCGTGCGGTCGGGCGCGCGGTCGGTCCACGGGCAGCCACGGCTTCAACCGATGAGATACGGGATGCTCGAGAAGAGCCGTCGCGTGTAGTCGGTGATGAGGGCGACCATCCAGGGTCCGCCGACGATCAGGGCGAGAAAGGTGATCAGCAGCTTCGGGATGAACGAGAGGGTCATCTCGTTGATCTGCGTCGCGGCCTGGAACATGCTGATCAGCAGACCCGTGGCGAGCGCCGGCACCAGCAGCACGAGGGTGAGCGCCATGGTCACCTCGAGTGCCGCCTGTCCGGCGGTGATCACCGTCTCGGGGGTCATCGCAGGGCTCTCGGAGCGATCGGGCACAGGCGCGACGGCGCGACGGCGCCGCGGGCGCGCGGCGCCGTGCGCGAGCTCGCGGGGACCCGCTCCTCGCGTACCGCGGCGGCCGTCCAGGCCGTGCCGGGACGGGCAGGAGGCATGAGATGAGTGGCTCGGCTGCACACCGGTTCGGACTCCAGCTCAGACAGAGAAGCTCGACGCGAGGGTGCCGACGATCAGGACCCAGCCGTCGACCAGCACGAAGAGCATGATCTTGAAGGGAAACGAGATGATGAGCGGCGAGAGCATCATCATGCCCATCGACATCAGCACGCTCGCCACGACCAGATCGATGATCAGGAACGGGATGAAGATCAGGAAGCCGATCTGGAACGCGGTCTTCAGCTCGCTCGTGACGAAGGCGGGCATCAGCACGCTCATCGGCACGTCCTCCACGCGGTCGAAGGGCTCGGCTCCGGAGATCCCGGCGAACATCACCAGATCCGGCTCGCGGGTGTGGCCGAGCATGAACTCGCGCAGCGGTCCCACCCCGGCTCGCACCGCCTCCGAGAAGCCGAGGTCCTCGCCGATGTAGGGCACGAGCGCGTCGGCGTGTATCCGGTCGAAGACCGGCGCCATCACGAAGAACGTCAGGAACAGCGCCAGGCCGAGCAGGACCTGGCTCGAGGGCGTCTGTGCCGTGCCCAGCGCCTGGCGCAGGATGGCGAGCACGACGATGATGCGCGTGAACGCCGTCATCATGATCAGCGCCGCCGGCAGCAGGGTCAGGGCGGTCATGACCGCGAGCACCTGCAGGCTCACGGTCCAGGTCTGCTCCCCCTCGGGGCCCTCGGTGACCGTGATCGCATCGAGTCCGGGCTGCGCGTGAGCCGGGCCGGCCATCGCCGCGAACGCGATCAGGGCGAGGATCGTCAGCCCCGTGCCGAGACGCGTTGCGCGCACCGTCAGCCCCGGCCTGCGCCGCGGGACTGGAGCCGCTCGAGCACCCGCGCGAATGGCGCATCCTCCTCGGCTCCCTCGCTGGCCGGCGCCGGCGCGAGGGGCTCGTCGAGGACGTGCAGCGTCTGCACGCGGCCAGGCGCGACGCCGACCAGGAGCTGGGTGTCGCCGGCCTGGACCAGCACGATGCGCTCGCGAGGCCCGAGCGAGAGCCCGCCGACGAGGCGTAGCCGGGAGTCGATCCCGGGCTGTAGCCTGAGCACCCGCCGCCCCACCCAGGCGGCGGCGACGATCGCGGCGAGCACCGCGAGCAGACCGAGCAGGACCTCGGCCAGCCGGTCGCTCGCGAGCACCTGCTCGGAACCGGGCGCCGCCAGCGCGCCGGCGCCGTGGAGCGAGAGCGCGGCGGCGAGCGCCCGACGCGCCCGGGATCGTGGGGAGAGCCTCATCCGCTCAGCGCAGCTTCTTGACGCGCTCCTGGGCGCTGATGACGTCGGTCAGGCGGATGCCGAACTTCTCGTTCACCACCACCACCTCCCCGTGAGCGATGAGCGTCCCGTTGACCAGCACGTCCAGCGGCTCGCCCGCGAGCCGGTCGAGCTCGACCACCGAGCCCTGGTTGAGCTGGAGGAGATTGCGGATGCTGATCCGGGTGCGCCCGATCTCGATCGAGAGCGTCACCGGGATGTCCAGGATCGCCTCGAGGTCCGGGTTGGCCGCCGCACCGTTGCCGTCGTCGGCGAGGGGCTCGAGCGCCGCGGGCTCGGCGGACTCGCCGGCCGGCCCCGCCGTCGCGCCGGCCAGCTCGGCGCCTTGCTCGCCGCCGCTGTTCACCTCATCCATCGTCTGTGCTCTCCGTCTCTCCGGGGACGTACGGCTGGGTCTGAGCGTGGGAGATCATCTCGACCACCTTGACCGCCAGATTCGCGCGCGAGCGTCCGAAGCGTCCCCGCAGGACCGGGATGTCCTCGACGCTTCCGAGCACGGTGTCGGGCATCTCCATGGGGACCACGTCGCCCGGCTTCAGAGCGCTGACCGCCCGCAGGGACAGGGTCAGCGACGCGAGCGAGGCGGTGAGCTCGAGGTCGGCGGTCTCGATCTCCTCGCGCAGCGACCGGACCCAGCGCTCGTCCTGGTCGCTGCGATCGCTCTGCATGCCGGCGTCGAGCAGCTCGCGAATCGGCTCGACCATCGAGTAGGGCATGGCCACGTGCAGCTCCCCGCCCCCACCCTCGAGCTCGACGGTGAAGATGCTGACGACCACGACCTCGCTCGGGCTGACGATGTTCGTGAGATGTGGGTTCACCTCCGTGCCCACCTTGACGAACTCGAGCGGCAGCACGGCCCGCCAGGCCTCACCGAGATCGGCGAACACCCGCTCGAGCACGAGGTCGACGACGCGCAGCTCCGTCGCGGTGAAATCCCGGCCCTCGACCTTGACGTGGAAGCGCCCGCTGCCTCCGAAGTAGTTGTCGACGATCCCGAAGATGAGCTTCGGATCGAAGTTGAACAGCGCCTTCCCGCGCAGCGGCTTGCATCGAACGAGATTCATGTTCGCCGGCATGAACAGGCCCTGGACGTACTCGGAGTACTTCAGGAGCTGCACGTTGCCGACCGAGATCTCCGGCGAGCGTCGGAGCAGGTTGAACAGGCTGACACGCAGGTTGCGCGCGAAACGCTCGTTGACCATCTCGAGCGTCGGCATGCGCCCGCGCACGATCCGGTCCTGGCTGGTGAAGTCGTAGGAGCGGAACTCGCCTTCCTCGAGCTCCTCGTCGGGCTCGGTGGAGACGTCGCCGTCGCTCATCCCTCCGAGCAGGGCGTCGATCTCATCCTGCGAGAGGATGTCGGCGGTGGACATCGGGCAGGCCTCGAAGCCTACTGCATCACGAAGCTGGTGAAGTAGACGGCCTCGATGCCGGGGGCCCCCGTCTCGCGCTCGAGGATCCCCTGGATGCTCGCGAGCGCCTCGGCCTGCAGCGCCTCCTTGCCCTCGCGGCTGGCCAGAGCGCCCGAGCTCTTGGCGCTGAACAGGAGCATCAGGTCGTTGCGGATGACGGGCATGTGGAGCTTGAGCTGGTCCTCGATGTCCGGATCTCGCGTCATCGCCTCGAGGCTGAGCTGGAGATACCGAGCCGAGTCCTGGTCGGCGAAGTTGACCGTGAACGGCGGATCGAGGGCGATGTAGACCGCCGCCTCGGGCGGCTCCTCGACCGCCGGCTCGGAGGTCGCCTCGGCCTGCACGTCGGCCGCCTTGGGGGGCAGGACGCCCAGGGCGAACAGTCCGCCCAGCGTGCCTCCGACGGCGATCAGCACGGCGGCCGCCAGGATCACGATGACCTTCTTCTTCGACAGGCCGCCGGCCGGTGGAGCCAGCTCGATGTCGTCGTCCGCCATGGTCGCGCTTCCTCCAAGGGGAGTTCTCGAGCTGATTTAGCAATCCCTGTGCCAGACGCAGAGGGGCTCGAAATCAACGGGTTGGCGTCCTCGGGAGGGCTGGACGACGGATCGCTGGCGCCGGCAAGGGAGATCCGTGGCGGGCGCGCCGGAGACCCGACGCCGGCGCGCGCGCACGGACCGGCGCGGAAGGACCGATCCGCGTGCACGTGGCCAATCGCGGCAGGTGAAGATGCGGACGTCTCGACACCCACGCGACGAGACCTAGCCCGGATATTGCACCAGGCCGGCACCGAGCCCGCTGCAACTGACTGAACGCGCGAAAGGCGCTCTTGGCCGCCAGCGCTTACGAGCGCATCGTGCACTGGGCTCGCTGCCTATCGCGGCCCTGGCTGGTCCATGCACGCGCGAACTCGCTCTTCACTCGAGTGATAGCTACGGCTATCACTTTCGCTCCACAGCGGCGTCCGCGCGCGCCTGTCCTGCGCCAGGATCCACGATGCCTGATGCAATATCCGGGCTAGCGCATACGCGGGCTACACGGCTCCTCGGAAGGATCGCGAGGGAAGAGCGCCCGGGCAGCCGATCAGGCGTAGTGGTCGATGAGACCCGCCCTCGCCAGGGGGACCAGCGTGACGGCATGGGGGTCGGCCGCGTCGCCGCCCTCCCCCCCGGTCCCGGACCGGGGCGCGGGCCCGTCCTCGGGAGCAGCACGCCGCCCGGCCGTGTCCTGGCCGTGGTCGGAGACGTCGGCGTGCGCGAGCGACAATCCGTCGGCCTCGAGCATCTCGCGCAGCCTCGGCAGCGCGGCGTCCACGGCCTCGCGCACCGCGGCGCTCGGCGCGCTGAACTGGATGCTCGCCTCGCTCCCGCTCACCGCGATGCGCACGTCGAGGCGGCCGAGCTCCGGCGGGGTGAGCCGCAGCTCGGCGACGTGGTTGCGCGTGTCGAGCATCCACGCCACCCGCTCACCGAGGCCATCGGCCCAGCGGGAGCTGCCCGGCGCGTGCGGAAGCGACACGGTCGGCAGCGCCGGCTGGGACAGCTCTCGGCGCGCCTCGCCCGCGCTCGCGCTCGCCGATGCGGCGCCAGGAACCTGGGGCTCGGCCACGACCGGGGTGCGGGCCGCGCGCTCAGCCAGCCCGCCGTCCGCTCTCGGTCCCGGGTCCTCGGCACTGGCCGCGGGCGAGCCAGCCGCGTCGGCCGTGGCGGGACCCGGGGCCGTGGGGGTGCTCGCCGCCGCGGGGGCGGTCGGCGGGGGAGCGCCCGCGACCGGTTGCCGCGAGGACACGGGGGAGGACACGCCCGGAACGCCTGCGTTGCCCGTAGACCCGTCGGCGGGCCGGGGCAGCAGGCTCGCCACCGGCAGCACCTCGGGCGCATCGGGCGTGTCTGCGCCGCCGGGAGGCGGCAATTCCTTGCCGGCGAACGGCAACTCGACGTCGACCGCGACGGTCGGCGGCGCCGGCTCGGCCAGCCTGAGCTGCGGCTCGGCGAGGGTCGCCGGATCGGCGCCCAGGGTCTGGAGCTCGCGCTCGAGCAGGGCTCCGAACGCCTCCCCGTCGCCGTCCACCACGGCCTCGGGCGCCTGCCCGCCGGGCAGCGGGGTCTGGGCGGCGGTCGGGGCGGCGCCCTCGGGGAGCACCGCCTTGAGGCTCAGCTCGGGAGTCGGGACCACCTCAGCCACGTTGTCCACCTCGCTGTCGTCGGGCACCCGCAGCACCCTGGCGAGGAATGGAGCAACCTTCGTGCCAGCGCCGCGGGCGGACCGCGACTTCAGCGCGGCTCCTGGCGCAGGCTCGAGGCGTAGCAGGCCCGGTCGTCGATGGCCCGCTCGGCGCGCCGCCCGCGGGTGCGCGCCTCGTCGGCCCGGTGCCGGTCCGCGACGCGCTCGAGCGCCTCGAGCCGCGTGCGCTGGGCGCGCCATTCCGCCTCGCGCCGGCACCACTCCTCGCCGGCGCGGGTGAGGCTGCCCCGTGCATGCTCCACCCCCTCGTCGAGGCGACGCATGAAGAGCTGGTGGCGCTTGAGATCGCCGATGCTCACCCCGCCCTGCTGGCCCCGGCGCATCCGCTCCCCGTACTCGTCGCGGTAGCGGCGCAGCTCTTCGAGCCGCCCTGCGATCTCGTCGAGGCGCGCCTTCGCGGCGACCAGCGCCGCGGCCGCATCGCGCTCCTTGCGCTCGGCGAGCCTGGCGATCCCTGCGATTCGTTCCGACCTGCGCATCAATCGTCTCCAGCGCCGCTCGCCGCGCCCCGAGCCGGCAGCACGCGCGCCAGCTCGGCGAGGCTGCGGGCGAGGTCGATCTGCTCACCGGAGTCCTGGCGCAGGAACTCGAGCAGTGCCGGACGTAAGGCGATGGCCTCGTCCAGCTGAGGATTGCTGCCGGGGACGTAGGCGCCGACGTCGATGATGTCCGTGCTCGCTGCGTAGGTCGCGAGGTGGGCCCGCAGGTCCCGCGCCTGGCGCTGGTGCTCCTCGTCGACGATGTCGGTCATCGCACGGCTGATCGACGCCTCGACGTCGATCGCTGGGTAGTGGCCCTGCTCGGCGAGACGCCGCGACAGGACCAGGTGCCCGTCGAGAATCGCCCGCGCCGCGTCGGCGATCGGGTCGTCCGGGTCGTCGTTCTCGCGCAGCACGGTGTAGAAGGCGGTGATCCCACCGCCGCTCTCGCCGTTGCCCGCACGCTCGACGAGCCCCGGCAGCCGCGCGAAGACCGACGGTGGGTAGCCGCGGGTCGCCGGCGGCTCGCCGACGGCGAGTCCGACCTCGCGCTGCGCCTGGGCGAAGCGGGTGAGCGAGTCCATCAGCAGCAGCACCTGCAGCCCCTGGTCCCGGAAGTGCTCGGCGATCGCGGTGGCCACCGCCGCTCCCTGCAGCCGCACCAGCGGAGGGGCGTCGGCCGGCGCCGCGACCACCACCGAGCGTGCGAGTCCGCGCTGGCCGAGACTGTTGGTGATGAACTCGTTGACCTCGCGGCCTCGCTCGCCGATGAGCCCGACCACCGTGACGTCGGCCTCGGTGAAGCGCGACATCATCCCGAGCAGCACGCTCTTGCCGACGCCGCTGCCCGCGAACAGGCCCAGCCGCTGGCCGCGGCCGACGGTGAGCAGGGCGTTGATCGCCCGCACCCCCACGTCGAGCGGAGTCCGGATCGGCTGGCGCGAGAGCGGGTTCAGGGCACGGCCGATGAGCGGGACGCGCTCGGCGCCTACCAGCGGGCCCTTGCCGTCGAGCGGCTGACCGGTGCCGTCGAGAACGCGCCCGAGCAGCGCCTCGCCGACGCTCACCTGCCCGGCCCGTCCCACCGGCACGACGCGCGCCCCCGGCGCCAGGCCGCGCACGTCGCCGATGGGCATGAGCAGCAGGCGGTCGCCGCTGAAGCCGACGACCTCCGTTGCCACGTGACCGCCGCCGCCACGCAGCACGTGGCAGCGATCGCCGACCGCCGCCTGGCACCCGGCGGCCTCCAGGGTCAGCCCGACCATCCGCACGAGGCGGCCCTCCACGGTGAGGGGCCGTGGATTGGTCGCGCGCTTGACGTAGGGGGCGAGGCGCCGGCCGAGACGCTCGGCGCGGGCCGCGGCATAGCTCATCGCGGGTCACCCCTGCCCGCGGGTCGCTCACCGCCGAGCACCTGGGTGATCACCGTCGCGAGGCGCGCCTCAACGGTGGCGTCGATGAAGGAGACGTCGGTCTGCACGCGACAGCCGCCCCGACCGACCGACGCGTCCTCGACCAGGCGAAGGTTGCCTTCCTGGGCCTGGGCCTCCAGCGCCTCGCGCACGAGCTCGAGGTCGTCCGGGTGGAGCATGACGCGCGCTGCGCGCGAGCCCAGCGGCAGCGAGGCGAGCGCCTCGCGCACGACGTCGCCGACCCGCTCGGGGTGCACCGAGAGCTCGTGGGCGACGAGCTGGGTGGCGACCGCGGTGGCGACCGTGACCAGCGAGTGCTCGACCTCCGCGTCGACCTCGGCGAGGGGGTCGGCGAGGGAGCGGAGCATCGCAGCGAACTCGGCGATCCGCGGATCGAGCTCCGCGGCGGCGCGGGCGAGGCCCTCCTCGTAGCCCCGGCGCTCGCCCTCGCGTCGACCCTCGGCGAAGCCCTGTGCGTGCGCGTCGCGGTGCACGGCCTCGATGTCGCCGACCCGCACCGGGCCGAGGCCCTCGAGCTCGGGCAGCGACCAGGGCTGGCAGCCCTCGGCGCCGGCACCGGCGGAGCGGTCAGACGAACTCGTCACCACCGCCCGAGCTCAGCGCGATCTGCCCTTCGTCGGACAGACGTCGGGCGATGCCGACGATCTCCTTCTGCGCGGCCTCGACCTCGCTGACGCGGACCGGTCCTTTCGCCTCCAGGTCGTCGCGCATCATCTCCGCCGCGCGCTTGGACATGTTGCGGAAGAACTTCTCCTTCATGGTCTCGTCCGCGCCCTTCAGAGCGAGCATCAGGTTCTCCGAGGAGACCTCGCGCAGCAGAGTCTGCACGGCCGGGTCGTCCAGATCGCCGAGGTTGTCGAACACGAACATGAGGTCCTGGATCTGCTGTCCGAGATCGCCGTCTATCTCCTTGAGCTGCTCCATGAGCTCGGCCTCGACCGCGCTGTCGACGAAGTTGAGTATGTCCGCGGCCACCTTCGTCCCGCCGACGCTCGCGGACTGCACGCTCGGCGCGCCGGCGATCTGGCGCTCCAGGACCGCGTTCAGCTCCGCGAGGGCGGCGGGCTGGACCGCATCGAGGGTCGCGATTCGCATCAGCACGTCCGCGCGGGTCTTCTCCGGGAGCCCCGCGATGACCCCGGCGGACTGATCGCCGTCGAGGTAGGCGAGGATGATCGCGATGATCTGCGGGTGCTCGAAGCGAATCATCTCCGCGACGGTCCGCGCATCCATCCACTTCAGCGACTCCAGGCCGTGGACCTTCCCGCCGAGCATGATGCGGTCGATGATCGCGCCCGCCTTGTCCTCGCCGAGCGCCTGCTCCAGGGTGTTGCGCAGGTAGTTCTCGGAGTCCACGCCGAGGGAGGTGTGCCGCTCGACGGTGTCGAGGAAGTCCTCGACCACGCCGGTGACCTGCGCGCTCGACACGTCCTTGAGCGTCGCGATGGTGGTCCCCACCCGCTGGACCTCCTTCGGGCCGAGGTGCTTGAGGACCTCCGCGGCGAGCTCCTCGCCGATGGACATCAGCAGGACCGCCGCGCGCTCGACGCCGCCGAGCTTGTCGGCGCCCTCAGCCATCGTCGCCGACCCAGTTGCGCACGACGTTCGCGACCCGGCGCGGATCGTCGTTCACGAGCTGACGCAGCGCCTCGATGCGCTGCTCCCCGCTCACCCCTGGCGGCAGCGCGCGGGACTGGCCGGCCTCGCCGGCGTCGCCACCCTCGGTTGCGACGCCGGCGACCTGGGCTGCGAGGCGGGCCTGCTCGACCTCGCGCTCGCTCACCTCTCGGGCGACGAGGCCACGCATCACGGGACGGAGCACGCCGAAGGCGATGAGCAGGATGAGCAGCACGCCGCCCACCTGGCGCGCCACGTCGAGCACCCAGGGCTCGCGCCACAGGGGCAGGGGCGGAACCGGCTCGATGGCCTCGGGCTGCGTGAAGGGCTCGTTGGTGACGGTCACCCGGTCGCCGCGCTCGGCGTCGAACCCGATCGCGTCCTTCACCAGGGCCGTCAGCCGCGCGAGCTCCTCCGGGGTTCGCGGCGCGCGCACCACCTCGCCACCGGCGTCGACGGTGCGCGCGTGGTCCACGACGACCGCGACCGACAGCCGGCGCAGCCGGCCCGAAGGCGTCATGGTGTGGCTGATGGTGCGGTCGAGCTCGAAGTTGCGCGTCGCGCGGGTGCGCGCGCGGTCTCGCGAGGAGGCAGCGTTGACGCCGGCCTGGCCGGCGCGGCCACCGGCCTCGGGCTCGGCCTCGGGCGCCGTGCCGACCCCCGGGGGCTGGTTCGTGAGCGCACCCGGGATGCCGCCCGGTAGCTGGGCGGCGCTCCGCTCGTCGAGGACCTGCTCGCTGCGCAGCGCCGGCGCGTCCGGGTTGAAGCTCTCGCGCGAGAGCTCGTTGCGCGAGTAGTCGAACTCCGCGGTCACCTGCGCGGTCACCGAGTCGGGGCCGACGATCGGCACCAGGATGCGCTCGATGCTCTCGGCGTAGCGCAGCTCCATCTTGCGCAGATGATCGAACTCGCGCTTCGACAGGCCGAGCCGCGCGTCCCCGTCGCCGCCCCAGTGGACGTTGCCCCGGTCGTCGACGACGCTCACGTTGGTTCGCTTGAGGTTGGGGATCGCCGAGGCAACCAGGTGCACGATTGCCTCGGCCTGCCCGTCCTCGAGGAGGCGCCCCGGCGCGAGCTGGACCATCACCGATGCGGTCGACTCCCGGTCGCGCCTGAGGAAGGCGGACTCGCGGGGCAGGCCGAGGAAGACGCTGGCGGAGGTGACGGTGCTGAGCTTGGCGATCGTGCGCTGCAGCTCGACCTGCAGCGCCTGGTGATAGCGCTTGTGCTCCTGGAACTCGCTGGTGCCGAAGGCGCGCTTCTCCGACAGCATCTCCATGCCCATGCCGACGCCGGCGCTCTTCGGGTAGCCCTGGGAGGCGAGGCGCATGCGCGCCTCGTGGAGCCGCGCCCCGGGCACCTGCACGGCGCCCGAGGCCCGATCGATCTCGTGCTCGATCCCCGCCGCCGCCAGCGCGTCGACGACCTGCTGCGCCTCGCCGAGCTCGAGGTGCGCGAAGAGCACCTGCATCCCCGGCTTCTGCGACCACAGGGCAACGGCGACGCCGAGCGCGATGCTGCCCGCGACCGCCGCGAGCAGCACCAGCTGGCGCAGGATCGAGAGCCGTCCGAGGCCCTGCAGCGCGCTCGGCGCGCCCTCGCCGCTCGTCAGAGCCGTCGCCATGCGCGCCTCGTTCCCGTGGACAGATGATCGCGTGTGCGTTCCACCGCCATGCCTCTGGTTCTTGCTCCGGTTCTTGCTCTGGCTCTTGCCCGGCCCCCGGTCGCCGCGCAGAGCCGCCCTCCCGCCAGGCCGCTCAGATCGGCATGTTCATGACGTCCTGGTAGGCACGGACGAGGTGGTTGCGCACCTCGGTCACGGCCTGGAAGGCGAGCCCCGCCTTCTGCGATGCGACCATCACCTCGACCAGGTCGACGTCCTTGGCCCCGAGCTCGAAGGCCCGTGCGAGACCGATCGCCTCGCGCTGCATCGAGTTGACCTCCTCCAGCGAGCGCACCAGGGTCTCGGCGAAGGTCGGCGTCGCAGGGCGATCGCCCGGGACCGGCGCCGCGCCCGCGGCCTGGCTCTGCAGGTCGCGCAGCCGCGCGACGAGCTCGCCCATCTCGATTCGATTCATGCCCGGTTCTCCTGGGCCGGCGTAGCGCCGGTCGGTGCGATGAGCCCCTCCTCGCGCATGCGCGCGAGCTTGTAGCGCAGCGTGCGGGGGCTGATGCCGAGTCTGTCGGCGGCCTGCTTTCGATTGCCGCCCTCGAGCTCGAGGGCCTCGAGGATCAGCCGGAACTCGCGGTCCCGGAGACCGTCGTCGAGGGTGGGTTTCTCGTCGCCCGCAGCCGGAGCGCCCGCACCCGGGGCGGCCTCGAGCGCGAGGGCCGCCACGTCGACGACACCGCTCTCGGCGAGGACCAGCGCCCGCTGCATGACGTTGTCGAGCTCGCGCACGTTGCCCGGCCAGGGATGCGCCGCGAGGGCTGCGGCCGCCGCCTCCCCGAGGCACGGCGAGGGCAGATCCGCGCGCGCCGCGGCGCGGGCGATGAATCGCTCGGCGAGGGGCACCACGTCGAGAGGGCGCTCGCGCAGCGGCGGCACGTGGAGGGGGAAGACGTGCAGCCGGTAGTAGAGGTCCTCGCGGAAAGCGCCAGCGGCCACCGCCTCGCGCATGTCCCGGTTGCTGGTGGCGAGCACCCGCACGTCGAGGGCGACCGTCTCGCGCCCGCCGAGTCGCTCGACCTCGCGCTCCTGGAGCACGCGCAGGAGCTTGGCCTGGAGCCCGAGCTCCATCTCGGACACCTCGTCGAGGAGCAGCGTGCCGCCCTGCGCCTGCTCGAACTTGCCCGGGCACGCCTTGTGCGCGCCGGTGAAGGCGCCCTTCTCGTAGCCGAACAGCACCGCCTCGAGCATGTTGTCCGGGATGGCGGCGCAGTTGATTGCGACGAACGGTGCCGACGCGCGGGGCGAGCTCGCGTGCACGTGGCGCGCCACGATCTCCTTCCCGCTCCCGCTTTCGCCGGTGATCATCACCGTCACGTCGCTCGCCGCGACGCGCTCGGCGAGCCGGAACAGCTCGCGGCTCGCCGGATCGACGGCGAGGAAGGCCTCCTGCGTGCCCGGACCGGCGCCGAGATAGCTCGCCACCTTGCCGACGAGCACCTCCGCCTCGAAGGGCTTGATGAGGTAGTCCGCGGCGCCGTGGCGCATCGCCTCGACGGCCTGCTCGACGCTGCCGTGGGCGGTCATCAGCAGCACCGGCGCGCCGAGCCCGGTGCCCTTCACCGCGCGCAGGAGCTCCATCCCGTCGAGCTCCGGCATCTGCACGTCGCTCACCACCAGCTCGAAGCCGTCGTCCTCGAGCAGCTCGAGCGCGGCCGCGCCGTCGGGGGCCTCGACCGCCTCGATCCCCGCTAGACGCAGCGTGTCGCAGAGCGAGGCTCGCAGCGCCGCGTCGTCCTCCACCACCAGCACCGCACCGGTCACGCGGCCACCTCGACGTGCCGGAGCGGCAGAGCCAGCCGGAACACCGAACCGCGCGCGTCGGTGTGCTCGAGGTCGAGGGCGCCGTCGTGGGCCTCGGCGACGGCCCGGGCGACGGCGAGTCCGAGGCCGCTGCCGTCGCTGCGGGTGGTCACGAAGGGCTCGAAGATCCGGGCGACGTCGCCGACCCGGATGCCGGGTCCGTCGTCGCGCACCCTCAGCGCGACCACCCCCGGGGCATCCGTCCCCGCCTCGATGCCCACGTTCGCAGCGCCGGCCTGGAGCGCGTTGCTCACAAGGCTCTCGATGGCGCTCGCGAGCGCGGTCTCGTTGCCTGCGACCTCGAGCCGACCCTGCGCCGCGACCGTGAGGGTCGCACCCGCGGCCTCGACCGCGGGCAGCAGCCGGACCCGCGTCACCTCGAGCAGTGGACCCAGCTCGAGCGGCTCGACGGCAAGGCGTCCCTGGCGCGCGAAGGCGAGGAGCTGGTCGATGAGCTGCTCGAGGTGGCGCAGCCGCTCGAGGACCCGGTCGTGCATCGGGCGGCGCGCGCTGTCCCGGGGCTCGCTCGCGCGCAGATTCGAGGCGTCGAGCAGCGCGGCGGCGAGCGGCGTGCGCAGCTGGTGCGCGAGCTTCGCCATCATGCGCCCCATCTCCGAGAGCCGCTCGAGCCCGCGCATACGACGCTCGAGCTCTCGGGTCTCGGTGACGTCGGTGAACAGCAGGATCTGTCCCGGTAGCGTGCCGAGCGAGCGCGTCGCGATGCTCACCAGGCGCCCATCTCGCGTGCGCACGTCGGGGCCGCCGGCGCCGGAGGGGTCGAAGCGCTCGGCGACGAGGTCGCGCCAGCGACGGCCGGACACCGGCGCGCCGAACAGCTCGTCAGCGGCCGGGTTGGCGTCGCTGACCATGCCGTCGCGGTCGAGGACGACCACGGCGCCCGGCAGCGCAGCGAGGAGCAGCTCGGCGCTCACGGCCAGCCCGTCGGCGGACGCAACGACCTGCGATGCTGGGTGCGCGTTCAATGGCGCCTCGCCGACTCCCGTCCGTGAGCCGCCGGCGCCGAGCGTCGCGCCGGCGCTGCCCCGGAACTCTCGATGAGCCGGAGCAAGGACCATGCCACGCGGGCGTGGCCAGTGATTTCAGTCGGTTAGGCCGAGGTCAGGAGGGGCGGCGGCAACGCGCCGTCAAAGGTCCGACGCGGTGGGCCCGTGCTGGCCGCCATCCTGACGCTGGATCCCGAACTTGCGCATCTTCTCGACCAGCGTCGTGCGCCCCATGCTCAGGCGCTTGGCAGCGTGGGCGACCACGCCGCCGGCCTCGTCGAGGGCCTGGGAGATGAGCATCATCTCGAGCTTGGTGAGGTGATCCTTGAGGTCGAGGCCCTCGCGCGGGAGCCCCTGGTTCGGGGCGACGACGCCGGACAGCCCGAGATCGCCCTCCGCCGGGCCCTCGTCGTGCAGGGCCTTGCCGACCTGGTACTTCTCGGGCAGATCGTGGACGTCGACGACGCCGTAGGGGTAGAGGATCACCAGGCGCTCGACGAGGTTCGCCAGCTCGCGCACGTTGCCGGGCCAGGGGTAGCCGCAGAGCGACTCGAGGGCCGGAGGGGTGAGCCGGATGGAGCCGCGCTTCTCGTGCTCCATCCGGGTGATCAGGTCGTTGATGAGCAGCGGCAGGTCCTCGACCCGTGAACGCAGCGGCGGCATGTCGATCGGGAACACGTTCAGCCGGTAGTAGAGATCCTCGCGGAACTTCCCCGTGTCGATCGCGGCCTCGAGGTCGCTGTGCGTCGCGGCGACGATCCGCACGTCGGCGGTGATGCTCTTGTTGCTGCCGACCCGCTCGAAGGTCCGCTCCTGGAGCACGCGCAGGAGCTTGACCTGCATCGGCAGCGGCATATCCCCGATCTCGTCGAGGAACAGCGTGCCCCCGGCAGCCATCTCGAAGCGGCCGCGGCGCGCCGTGATGGCGCCGGTGAAGGCGCCCTTCTCGTGGCCGAACAGCTCGCTCTCGAGCAGGTCGCCGGGGATCGCCCCGCAGTTGACCGGCACGAAGGGCTTGTAACGGCGCGGCGAGTGGTAATGGATGTTGCGCGCCACCACCTCCTTTCCGGTGCCGGACTCGCCGAGCAGGAGCACGGTGGCGTCGGTGGCGGCGACCTGCTCGATGAGCTTGCGCACCCCGCGTACCGCGGGGCTGCCGCCGACGAGATTGCGAAAGAGCTCGGGATTGCGGGGCCGCGGCCCCGGCTCGCGGTTCTCGCGGTAGAGCTGGACCTGCTGCAGGGCGTGCTGCAGGTCGGGATAGCGCACCGGCAGCGGGACCGAGGCGATGGACCCGGCGTCGATCTCCTCCGGCGAGGGCGCCGCCGGGTCGTGGAGGGCGACGATCGGCAGGTGCGAGTCGTCAGCCTTGATGGCGTGGAAGGCCTCGACCACCGGGTCGCCGGCCGCGCAGGGGGCGAGGACGACCACGTCGACGGGGCCACCCTCGGCCCAGCGTGCCGGGGCGGGCGCGATCACGGGCTCGTACTCGAGGAACTCGAGCACCGTGCGCAGGGTCTCGCTGCGGCTGGGATCGGAATCGACGATGAGGGCGACGGGCATGGGATGTCGACGGGTGCGCCGACGCAGGAGTTAAGCACGGGGATCGAAAGATGTCAAAAAATTGGCGGATTACCCGCAAACCGTGCGGGCACCGACAACGGACCGTCGCGTCAGCGGGTATAGGCGCGGTGCGCCCGACCTGCCCTGCGCGCCTGGCGCACCCGCTCCCCGAGCGCCTCTCGCTCCGCTTCGGCGAGGCGCACGATCGCGGCGTCGATCTCCGCCAGCCGGCCGAGACCGACCGGATCGGCCTTGCCCTGGGCGGCGACGGTCTCGCGGATCGCGGCGTCCCTGGCCGGTAGCGCCGCATGGACCTCCTCCCAGCGGCCGCTCTCGGCAGCAGCGAGCAGCGCCTCGCTCAGGCGCAGCGCCTCGGCGAGCGGGTCGGCCGTCATCCGCGATCGGCGAGGCGTGCCCGCGCGGCGGGCTCGTCGTCGCCGATGGCCTCGGGGATCCCGTCCCAGCCTTCCTTGATGCGCAGGAGCAGCGAGCCGACCTCGTCGAGGATCTCGGCGTCGTTGCTCGCGTTCGCCTCGAGGAGCCGGGCGCCCATGTAGCGATAGAGGCTGTCCAGGTTGGCGGCGATCTCCCCGCTGGCCTCGTGATCGAGGCTCGCGCGCAGGCCCTCGATGATCGACATCGCGAGGCCGATGCGCTCCCCCTTCGCCGCGATCTCCCCGCGGGCGAGGTGCGCCTTCGCTGCGGTGATGCGCGAGAGCGCACCCTCCATCAGCATCTGGATGAGACGGTGCGGCGACGCCGCCTCCACCTCCGTCTGGACGCTGACCTTTCCGTATCGCTTGAGCGAGGCGAGAGCGCTCGGATTGTTCATGACGTTCCTCGGGTTGGGCGCGGAGCGTTGGCCGCCGGCCGCGCCGGGGGCCACGTCGGGAGTCCCTGCCGGCCCGATTCCCAGGTGCCGGCGCTGGAGAGGTTGTCGGCCGGGAGGGGACCGGTCTTTAGCCTCGTGCAGACGCTAGGCGGGTGGATGTCGACCGCTCCACAAGAAGTCGACGCGGGCGCCGCGAAACGCGTCGGAGAGCCGGCCGGGAAGCCGGAATGCTGGCCAGGATGCCTGGAGGACTGCGAGCCGCGGAAGCGCTCGCGAGTGCGGGCCGCCTCAGCCCTTGGGCGACGACGAGCGCGAGGCGCCGAGACCGCGCAGCGCTTCGAACTGCTGGGTCAGGAAGGTGCTGGTCGACTGGAGGCTCGCGACGAGCGCATCCATCGCGCCGAACTGCGCGAGCAGGCGGGCCTCGAGCGAGTCGAGCCGCGCGTCGAGGGCCAGGCGGTCGTCCGCGAGCCGGTCGAGCCGCGCGTTGAGCCCGTCGACGCGCGAGTCGATGGTGCCGCTCGACTGGACGTAGGGCACGAGCGCGGCGTCGAGGCGCTCGGCGATGCCGGTGTCCGCATCGGCGAACAGGGCCTCGAGGGCCTCCGGGCTGTCCTCGACGACCTGCGCGAGGCGCGCCTCGTCGATCTTGAGCGAGCCGTCGGCGCGGGTGGTGACGCCGATCGCGGCAAGCGTGGAGAGCCCGTCGCCGAGACCGGGAACGTCTGCGACGAGCTCGCGACGGATCGCCCGCTCGGCGCCGCGCAGCGTCGCATCCCCGAGGAGCACACCCGCCTCGCCGCTGTTGGAGTCGTAGCTCGCGAGGCTGTCGATGACCGCGCGCAGCCCCGCGTAGTTCGCCACCAGATCGCTGACGGCCGCGCGGATCGCGTCGCCGTTCGCGGCGATGGAGAGCGTCGTCGTCTCACCGGGCGTCGAGGCCGCGACGAGCTCGAGAGTGACCCCGTCGATCGCGTCGTCGATGGTGTTGCTCGAGCGGGTGATCGTCTCGGTGCCGAGCAGCACCTGCGCGTCCACCGCCGCCTGGAGCACCGAGAGGTTGGTCGTGCCGCCGTCAGGGTCGTAGGCGAGCCGCGACAGGCCGAGCGCATCGGTGTCGTCGCCGTCGTCGTCGGCGACGGTGACGGTGATCTCGTTGTCCGTTCCGGTCGTGCCGGCGGTCAGCACGAGCTTGCTCTCGGACCCGCCGGAGCCATCGTCGACGTTGATGATGGTCGCCGACACGCCGGGGTTGTCCGCCGCCGCGTTGACGGCGTCTCGGATCGCTGCGAGGCTGTCGGCGCCGCTCGCGATCCCGACGTCGAAGCTCTTCCCACCCATCGAGATGGTGAGGATCCCGGTGCCGAAGGCAGCGCCCTTGTCGGCGACGCCGGTGCTCGCGAGCTTGTGCTCCCGCGCGAGACGCACCACCTCCAGCTCGAAGGTACCGGCCGCGGCGTCCTCGCTGGCGCTCGCGCTGAAGACCTCCTCGTCGCCCGAGGAGGCCGAGACGCCCCGAAACGTGCTGGCGTCGCGCAGCGGCGCAAGCGAGCTCTTGAAGGCGTCGAGAGCCGCCTTCAGCGCGCCGAGCGCCGAGATCTCCGTCTGCGCCTCGACCTCTCCGGACTCGATGCGCAGCGTCGCCGGCTGGGACTCGGCCTCGACGAGCCGTGAGACGAGCCCGCCGATGTCGATGCCCGAGCCGACGCCCGGAGAGCTGATCGAGGCCACTGCCGCGCGCTCAGGCGATCACGCCGCCGAGCAGCGAGACGCCCCCGCCGGAGATCCGCTCGACGAGGGTTATCACCTCCTCGGGCGGTATCTGACGGACGATCTCCTGCGTCTCGGCGTCGATCACCTTGATGATCGTGCGCCCCGAGTCCTCGTCGATGCTGAACTGCAGCTCGCGCCGCACGGACTGCATCATCTCGTTGAGCTTGTCGACCGAGCCCTGGACGTCCTCGCGCGCGAGGGCCTGGGGCTCCGCCTCTTCCGTGCCGGTCTGCTTCGCGGCTCCCGCCGCGTCCGCGGCACCTGGCGCTGCGGCTTCGGTCGCTGCTCCCGTGCGCTCCGCCGGCCCGACGCGGCGCGAGGGCGCGTTGGCGAGGTCCTTCGCCACGCGGCTCGACATGCTCGTCGTCATTTCCGTCGTTGCCATGGCTGATCTCCGCCCGTAGTTTGGTCAGAGAATCCGGCCGTCCGGGGCGCCCTCGGCGCCCCGGACGGCCACCGATGCGCTCGTTACTGGAGCAGCGCCAGGACGTTCTGCGGCACGGCGTTGGCCTGACTGAGCACCGACACGCCGGCCTGCTGCAGAATCTGCGCCTTCGTCAGGTTGGCCGTCTCCAGCGCGAAGTCCGCGTCGAGGATCCGCGAGCGCGCTGCGCTCACGTTCTCCGCCGCCGCCTGGAGGCTGGCGATGGTCGAGTCGAAGCGGCTCTGGATGGCGCCGAAGGTCCCGCGCAGGGTGTCGACGTCGTTGATCGCCTGGTCGATGCGCAGCATCGCCTTGTCGGCGTTGTTGACGTCCTTGACGTTGGTCGCGTCGATGGTGCCGGCAGCGATCGTGTAAGGCGTCGCGTCGGTGGTGTTGGCGAGGAGCGCCGTCGTGCCACCCGCGTTGTCGACGTCGACGCTCATGGTCCGCTCTGAGGCAAGGGTGACCTCGCCGCGGTAGACCTGCGCCTCGGCCTCCGTACCGGCGACGTTGGTCGCCACCATGCCGAAGTAGCCGGTGACGTCGTCGGTCGCGTCCGTCGCGTTGCTGATCGCCTCGCCGACGACGATGTTGCGTCCGTCGACGGCGGTCAGGGTCAGGTCACCGACCTCGTCGACGGTCGCCGTGACACCGGTCTGGCCCGACACGTTGTTGATGGCGTTGGCGAGGCCCGCGCTGTCGAGGACAGCGTCGGTGTCGCTCTGGGTGTGGGCGGTGATGCCGTTGATGCTGAGCGTGTAGGTCAGCGGATCGTCGGTGCCCGCGGCCTCCGCATCGAAGGCAAAGGCCTCGATGGTCCCGAGCGCCAGCGTGAAGGTGTTGGCCTCGGCGGTCGCCGTGACGCCGGTGTCGTCGGTGCGCCGGTTCAGGCCCGCAGCGATCGCCGCGGCGCTCGACGCGTCGGTGCCGGCCAGCACCGATGCCGCGTCCACGCCGTCGTTCGCGCCGGAGAGCGTCGAGGCGGCGGCGAGGATGTCCGCGGTGACGTCCACGTTGTTGATCTCGAACGTGTCACCGGTGCCGAAGCGCTCGTTGGTCGCGTCCGAGGCAGCCGTGCTGACGTCGGCGCCGTCCATGGTCGTGACCACGCTGTCCAGGACGCCAAGGGTTTCGTAGGCGTAGCTGCCGATGGAGTTCGAGCGCATGCTCGAGCTGACATCGATGGAGATCGTCTCACCGACGTTCGCGCCCACCTGGAAGGTCGAGGTGCCGAGGCTGCCGTCGAGGACCTTGCGGCCGTTGAACGCGGTGGTCGTCGCGATGCGGTCGACCTCGGCGAGGAGCTGCTGGTACTCGGCGTCGAGCGAGGTGCGGTCGGCGGTGGTGTTGGTGACGTTGCGTGACTGGACCGCCAGCTCGCGCATGCGCTGCAGGTTGTTGGTGATCTCCTGCAGGGCGGCCTCACCGGTCTGCGCCAGCGAGATGGCGTCGGCAGCGTTGCGCGCGGCCTGGTTCATGCCGCGGATCTGGGTGGTCATGCGATCGGAGATCGCGAGACCGGCCGCGTCGTCCTTGGCGCTGTTGATGCGCAGGCCCGAGGAGAGGCGCTGCAGCGAGGTCTGGAGGGTGTTCTGGGAACGGTTGAGGTTACGCTGTGCGTTGAGCGAGGCAACGTTGGTATTGATGACCTGAGGCATCGTTGAGTACTCCGTGAAAGGCGCGGCGAGCCATGGCTCGAGCCAGCGCGTTTCGACCATGGCGGACATGCTCTCGCGGAGCATTCACCGCCTCCGGGACGTGCTATCGGCCCCGGGGGATGAAGCTTTAGGGGGCAGTGCGGAAGTGTGACGCGGTCGCCGGTCCGGCTAGGAATGGGGACAGGTTCCTTTTCGCGACCGCGAAAAGGAACCTGTCCAACCTGTCCCCATTTCTAGCTGAGATAGTCGAACAGCGACAGGCCCTGGATGCGGGCGAAGGACGCCTGGGCGGCCTGGAGGGCGGCGCTCTGCTGGGAGAGCCGCGAGATCGCCTCGGCATAGTCGAGATCATCGATGGAGGAGCGCACCTTCCTCAGGTGGATCTCGAAGCTCTCGTTGACACTGCGCTCGCTGTCGATGGCGTTGAGGCGGGCGCCGACCCGGGCACGTACCGAATCGGTGTTGCCGATGGCCTGATCGAGGTCGGCGAGGGCCCCGGTCAGCGAGTTGGCGAGCACCGCGCCGTCCGCCGGACCGGCAACAGGGGTGCGCAGGGCACCGACGAGATCGTCCACCACGTCGAAGACGCTGCGCGCCGCGCTCGGATCGACGGTGAAGCGGTCGCCTGCGGCCGGGGCGCCCTCGATGGAGATCTCGATGCCGTTGAACGCGATCGGATCGCCCGGCACGTAGGCGCCCGAGGTGACCAGTCCCCCGCCACCGTCGCGCACCTCCCAGGTGGTCGCGGTGAGGAAGTCGACGGTGTAGCTGTCTGGCACCCAGGCCGAGAGATCCGTGACCGTGCCCGGGTCGAGCACGCCGGTGCCCGTGTTGCCGGGGTCGCCCGCAGCGGTGTAGACGCCGTTGCCACTCGGAACGTCCAGGAACACGTCCGAGCCCGAATCCCCGACCCGCACGTGATAGCCAGGGGCGATCTGCAGCTCGCGGGCGCCCTGATCGCCGTGGTACGTGAAGCTCCCGGCACCGTCGCGCGAGAAGGGCCTGGTCTGGGTCGAGGTCCCGGCGAACAGGTACTCACCGTTGCCGTCGCGGGTGTTCGCGAGCCCGAGCAGCTCACCCAGGCGCTGCTCCACCTCCTCGGCGAGGGCACCCCGGTCGCCGTCGACGAGCGAGGGGTTGCCCGCCTGGATCGCCAGCTCGCGCACGCGCTGGAGCAGGTTGGTGACGCCTCCGAGGGTGCTGTCCTCGAGGCCGAGACGGCCCCCGGCGGTATCCGCGTTGCGGTTGTACTGGCGCGTGAGCGCGATCGACTGGTCGAGGTCCAGGATCCGCTTCGCGCCGGCCGGGTCGTCCGCGGGCGAGAGGATCCGCCGGCCCGTCGCGATCTGCTGCTGGCTGCGCGACAGGGAGGTCTGCTGGTCCTGGATGGCCTTGACGCCCTTGGCGTAGACCAGTGCTGTCGAGATGCGCATCAGCGGCTCACCACGCCAATCAGTGTGCGGAATAGTTCGTCCGCGACGCCGATCACTTGAGCGCTGGCCTGGTAGGCCTGCTGGTAGCGGAGCAGGTTCGCGGCCTCCTCGTCCAGGTTCACGCCCGAGATCGCCTCGCGACTCTCCTCCGCCTGGCGCAGCAGCGCCTCCTGGGAGGCCCGGCTGATGTCGGCCTGGCGCGTGAGCGTGCCGACGTCGGCGACGAGACGTCCGTAGGACTCCTCGTAGGTGGCGCTCCCGCCGTCGAGGGTTCCGGTCGTCTGCAGCGCCGCGAGGGCGAGGGCGTTGCGGTTGTCGCCGACCCCGCCGTTGTTCGGGTCGATCCGGAAGACGTCCCCGGCCTGCGGCGAGCCGTTGATGGTGACGGTCCAGCCGTTGAAGGAGACGGGCTGCCCCGCGGTGTAGACGACGCCCGTTGTCGGGCTGCCGGTGGTCGCGCCGGTGACGTCGAAGGTTCCGGGCCCGGTGAAGGTGATCGTGACCGGGTCGGCGACGTTCGGATCGCCGGGCGCGACCGTCGCATCGCCGATGACACCCGACCCGGCATTCCCGGCGTCGGCCGAGGTGACGGTGTTGACGCTGCGGAAGACGTCGCCGGCGGCCGGCGCGCCGGTGATGGACACGGTGACGCCGTTGAAGGCGATGGGCCCGCCGGGCACGTAGGCGAGGCCGGTGGCCAGCGTGGCGCCGGTCGTCGCGTCGGCCACGTCGAAGGTGCCGGCGCCGGTGAAGGTGTACACGAGCTCGTTGTTCGGCGAGCTGACCACCGGCTGGGTGATGGTCCCGCTGCCGGTGTTGGCGAGCGAGGCCTCCGCACGCACCGGGGCGACGGCGGCGATCTGCTTCGGTCCCGGGACCAGCAGACCGAAATCCCGGGCACCGTTCGCCGTGGGCTGCACGAGGAAGCGATCCCCGTCGGCGATGACGCCCGCGTTCAGGGTGAGCCGCATGCCGTCCACGGTGATCGGCGAGGCCGGAAAGCCCGTCAGCGTCGTCACGGTGCCGTCGTCGAGCCGGGTGAGCGTGTAGGTCGCGCCGGTGCGCTCGAGCTGGTACTCGCTGGTGCTGAGCGCGCTGACGTCGACGACCTCGGCACCGATGTCCGCCGGCGGCGCGCCGGTGTTCGCCGCGTGACCGGCCACGCGCGGCACGCTCGCCGCGAGCGGTGAGAAGAAGTCGCCGCCCCGCAGCCCCTCCAGATCGACGCCGAGGCGATGCTGGATGTTGAACGTCTCCGCGATGCCGAGGGCAGTGCGGCCGAGCGAGCGCCGCGCCGGGTCGAGGACCTGGTCGCGGAAGCCGATGATCCCGTCGAGCTCGCCGCCACTCACCTGGGAGGTGATGACGCTCGTCGCACCGCCGATCTGGACGGCGATCTCCTCGCCCGTGCCGTAGGGGCTCGTGGTGACCGAGAGCGCGAGCGCGTTCTGCCCCACCACGAGGGACTGGCCCGAGGGCAGGAACACGTTCAGCGAGCCGTCGTCCTGCTCCACCGTGGTCACTGCGAGGCGCTCGGAGAGCTTGCGGATCCGCTCGTCGCGCTGGTCCCGCAGGTCGTTGGCGGGCTGCCCCCCGGCGGCGCCCTCGGAGAGCACGATGCGCTCGTTGAGGCTCGCGACGTCGTCGCTGAGCGCGTTGATCTCCGCGACCACGTCGCGCATCTGCTGCGCGACGTCGTTGCCGAGCGCCGCGAGACGCCTGTCGAGGGTCTGGAAGCGCTCGGCCAGCCCCTTCGCCTCGCCGAGGAGCACGTCGCGCGCGGGGACCGAGGCCGGATCCGCGGCGAGCTCCTGGACCGCGTCGAAGAAGCTCTGGATCGCCGGGCTCAGCCCGCCCGCCGGGTCGGCGAGCATGTTGTCGACCATGCCGGCGAGGCGGTGGAAGGTGTCCACCTCGCCCATGGCAGCGGTGCTGGTGCGGATCTGTGTGGTGGTGAACGCATCGACCAGGCGCCGGACCGAGGTCACGTCGACGCCCGCACCGATGAAGCCGTTACCGCGGGGCTGCCCGGGCCGCGCGTCGAGCTCGACGCGCTGGCGGGCGTAGCCGGGGGTGCTGACGTTGGCGATGTTGTGGCCGGTCGTGGCGAGACCCCGCTGGTTCGCCAAGAGCCCGGACAGTCCCGTGCCTAGTACACCGGTGGTCATCTCAGAAGACCTCTCTCATCAGTGCCGCGCCGGCGCCCGCGCGCGCCACCTGGGCAGCCTCCCGGGCGCGGACCATCGCCGCGAAGTCCCCGCGGCGCAGGATCCCGAGGATCTTCTCCGCGTAGGCCGGATCGGTCGCGTAGCCGGCCGCCTGCAGGCCGTGCAGGTAGGCGGCCGGGTCGGCCGCGACGTCGAGGGCGTCGGCGTAGCGTCCCTGCCCGCTGATGAACTCGACGTAGTCACGGAATCCCTCGGCCGGCGAGGCGTAGGCGCGGAAGTCCGCGCGGATCCGCTCGAGGACCCCGCCGAGCGACTCCAGGGTGGAGACCTGCACCCGTGGTCCGTCCCAGCGCCGGTCCGCCTTGATGCCGAAGAAGTTGTTGGCGCTGCGGCCCTCCCGGTCGGCCATCACGTGCCGGCCCCAGCCGGTCTCGAGGGCGGCCTGGGCGAGCAGCACCTTCGGATCGACCCCGAGATCGGCCCCGGCCTGCCGCGCGTGCGGCAACAGCCGATCGACGAAATCCTGGGGCGAGTCGAAGGCGGACCGCCTCGACGCCTCGGACACGCTCGCGGTGGCCCTCGCCTCGAGCGCGGCGCCGCGTACCGCATCGCGCACCGCGTCGCGCGCCGCGCCGGGAACGGCATCGGGCAGTGGCCCGGGCTCGATGCCGGGCGACGTCGCCGGGCCCCGCGACCCGGTGACCGGCGGCGCCGGCGCGAACGGGCGAGCGGAGCCGGGTGCCGGTCCCTCGAGCTGCCGGATGAGCATGTCGGCGAGACCGATGCCGCGCTCGGCGGTGAGCTCGAGTCCGATCTGCCGGTCGAACATGTCCTGATAGGTCCGCATGGCCCCGCCGAACAGGCCCGAGTCGAGGGTTGCGTCGCGCATGCTCTGCAGCATCATCTGCACGAAGATCGACTCGAACTGGCGCGCGACCGCCTCGGTCGAGCCGGCGGCACCGGACCGTGCGTCCGCGCGCATCCGGGCGAAGCCGGAGAAGTCGGCGTAGATGCGTGCTGCGTCGTCGCCGGAGGCCATCGCAAGCTACCTCGCGCTGCTCGGGGCACGCACCGGCGTCGGCGTGCCCATCAGATGACGATCAGCTCGGCGCGCAGCGCGCCGGCTTCCTTGAGCGCCTCGAGGATGGCGACGATGTCGCTCGGCGCCGCCCCGACCTGGTTGATGCCGCGCACGATCTCCTCGAGGGTGACGCCGGGCTCGAACAGGAACGCGCGGCTCGGCTCCTCGCGGAAGTTGATGTCGGAGTTCGGCACCACCCGGGTGTCGCCGCCGCCGAAGGGCACGGGCTGGCTGACGCTCGTGGTGTTGCTCACGGTCACGGAGAGGTTGCCGTGGGCGACCGCTGCCGCGGTGATCTCGACGTGGGCACCGATGACCACCGTTCCCGTGCGCGAGTTGACGATCACCTTGGCTGCCGGGCTGTCCGGCTCGAACTCGAGATTCTCGACGTAGGCGATGTAGCTCACGCGCTGACTCGCCCCGCGCGGCGCGTTGAGCCGCACCGTGCTCCCGTCCGCCGGCGTCGCCATCCCCTCGCCGAGAGCCTTGTTGATCGCGTCGGCCATCCGCTGCGCGGTGGTGAAGTCCGGGCGGTTGAGATTGAGGTAGATGAAGTCGCCCTGCCCGAAAGAGCTGGGCGCGGGACGCTCGATGCTGGCCCCGTTCGGGATCCGGCCGACCGTGGGAACGTTCACCGAGATGCTGTTGCCGTCGTTCGTCGCCGCACCGAAGCCGCCGACGATCAGGTTGCCCTGGGCCATGGCGTAGACGTAGCCGTCAGCGCCGCGCAGCGGCGACATCAGCAGCGTCCCACCGCGAATGCTGTTGGCGTTGCCGATGGTCGAGACGGTGACATCGATGGTCTGGCCGGGCTTGCCGAAAGGGGGCATGGTCGCGCTGAGCGCGACGGCGGCGACGTTCTTGAGCTGCGGGTTGACGCCGGGCGGGATCTGCACGCCGAGGCGGTTGAGCATGCTCTTCAGGCTCTGCACCGTGAACTGGGCCTGGCCCGTCTTGTCCCCGGTGCCGTCGAGGCCGACCACGAGACCGTAGCCGACGAGCTGGTTGTCCCGCACGCCGGCGACGTTGGCGAGGTCCTTGATGCGGTCCGCCGCCGCCTCCAGCGGCAGCGCCAGCCAGGCCGCGGCGAGCACGGCGGCGAGCCACGGCGTCGGGCGGATGCGGTCGAGTGCGTTCCAGCGAGCCATCGGGCCGTCCTCAGAAGGGGAAGATGGGGCTCATGAAGAAGCGGGCAAGCCAGCCCATCGCGTTCGCGTCGTGCCCAGGCCCCTCGCCGGCGTAGACGATGCGAGCGTTGGCGACCTTGGTCGACACCACGGTGTTGCTCGCGTCGATGTCGTAGGGCCGCACGATGCCGGAGAAGCGGATGTGCTCGTGTCCCTGGTTGAGGGTGAACAGCTTCTCGCCCTGGATGACCAGGTTGCCATTCGGCAGCACCTCTGCGACGGAGACGGTCACGTCCCCCGTGAGCTCGTTGCTCTGGTTGCTCTCCGAGTCGCCCTCGAAGTCGTTGCTCGAGCGAAGGCTCGTCTGGAGCGTGTTCGGTGAGACCGCAGCGAGCGGCAGCGCCGAGGGCACGGAGAACGCCACCGGTGCGCCCAAGATCGTCGGGTTGGTGATCGACGTCGCGTTGTCCTTCTCGTGCTTGGTGTCCGCGTTCTTCGAGGCCGACGTGCTCTCCTGAAGCTTGATGGTGAGGATGTCACCGACACGGCGCGCGCGCAGGTCCTCGAACAGCGCCATGTTCGAGTTCGAGGCGTAGATGGCCCCTGCGGTCGGCTGCACCTGGCGCGGCACCGGCGGGCGCACGTTGGCGAAATCGGGGTCGCGCGTCGGCGTGGACTGGCAGCCGACGAGGAGCAGCGCCGCCAGCGCGGCAACGCCGACGCCCTGCAGCCCCCGATTCACTGTGAAGGTGCTCACCGTCGAACGCCTCACAGGTTGTTCGTCACGAACTGGAGCATCTGATCGGTGGTCGCGATGGCCTTGGAGTTCATCTCGTAGGCGCGCTGCGTCTCGATCATGTTGACCAGCTCCTCCACCACGTTGACGTTGGAGCTCTCGAGCGCCCCCTGGACCGTCATGCCGAGGCCACTCTGCCCGGGCTGGCCGGTCTGGACGTCACCGCTCGCGGCGGTCTCCAGGAACAGGTTGTCCCCGACCGGCTGCAGACCCGCCGGATTGATGAAGTCGGCGAGCTCCAGGGTGCCGATCTGGGTCGGGCTCGTGCTTCCGGACACGAGCGCCGTGACGGTGCCGTCCGAGCCGATCGTCAGGGAGAGGGTCTCGTCCGGGACCGTGATCCCCGGCTGAAGGGTGAGCCCGTCCGCGGTCACGATGGTGCCGGTGGAGTCGACCTGGAAGCTACCGTCGCGCGTGTAGGCGATCAGCCCGTCCGGGCGCAGGATTTGAAAGAAGCCGCGGCCCTGGATGGCGATGTCGAGGTTGTTGTCGGTCTGCAAGATGTTGCCCTGGCTGAACGTCTTCTCGGTCGCCGCGAGGCGCACGCCGGTGCCCAGCATCAGCCCGGTGGGGAGCTGCGAGTCCTCGGAGGTCGCAGCGCCGGGCTGGCGTACCGTCTGATAGAGCAGGTCGGCGAAGATCCCGCGCCCGCGCTTGAAGCCCGTCGTGTTAACGTTGGCGAGGTTGTGCGAGATGATCGACATGCGCGTGTGCTGCGCGTCGAGTCCCGTCTTCGCCACCCAGAGTGCCTGCGACATCTCGCGTTCTCCGTCTTCGCGCGGCGCCTCGCGCCGGCGTATCTGTTGTTGTGCCCGTCGAGCGCTCGGCGCGCTCAGCTCAGCCTGAGCAAGGCGTCGGTGGACTCGTCGTCTTCCTTGGCGACGTTCATCATCCGTACCTGTGTCTCGTACTGGCGGGCGAGCGCGATCATCTGCACCAGTCCCTCGACGACGTTCACGTTGCTCCCCTCGAGCGCACCGGCGCTCACGCGCACCGCGGCGTCGGGGTCCACGGGCTTGCCGTCGCGGGTGCGCATCAGGCCGGCGACGCCCTTCTCGAGCACCACTGGATCCGGGCGCACCAGCTTCAGCCGGTCGGCGATGACCATCGCCCCGCCCTCCTGGCCGAGGGGGTGCACCGAGATCGTGCCGTCGGCGCCGATCTCGAGCTTGTCGTAGGGCGGGAGCGCGATCTGACCGCCGTTGCCGAGCACGGGATGACCCGCACCGGTCGAGAGCAACCCGTTGCTGTCGACGCGCAGGTCCCCGGCGCGGGTGTACGCCTCCGCACCGTCGGGCGCCTGAACCGCCAGCCAGCCCTCGGCCGAGATGGCAACGTCGAGATCGCGGCCGGTCGTCTGGATGGACCCCGGTGCGAAATCCACCCCGGGTCGCTCGGCCATCGCGTAGACGCGGCTCGGCTGACCGGGGCCGTAGACGGGCAGCGCACGGAACTGGGTGAGGTCGGCACGAAAGCCCGCGGTGGTCACGTTCGCGAGGTTGTGACTGACGGCCGTCTGCGCGCGCATCGTCTGCGCCGCCCCGGTCATCGCCACGTACAGCATGCGGTCCATGTGCCTCTCCTGAAGAGGTGTTCGGAAGAACGCCGAACGTCTTCGTCCATGACCAGCGGGGTATCGTCCGATCCCCCCACCCTCGGCAACTGCTCCGTGCGTTGCTCTACCTCCTGCATCCATGCAGTCGTGTCCCGCCCCCCAAAGCGGGGCGGGTACTCGCGCCTTGGCTCCCAGCTTGTACAGATACGCACAGTCGTTTAGCCGTCTTCGGACGCTGACGCCTGCTATAGACTCGTCAGCGGATGTTGATGATCGTCTGCGTCACCTCGTCCTCGGCGCGGATCATCTGCGCGTTGGCCTGGAAGTTGCGCTGGGCGACGATCATGTTGACGAGCTGCTCGGAGAGATCCACGTTCGACTCCTCGACCGCGCCGGACTGCAGGAGCCCGAGGCTCGCCGAGCCCGGCGCACCGATCAGCGGCGCCCCCGAGCCGTTGGTCTCCGCCCAGTTCGTGTCGCTGATCGGCTGCAGCCCCTGCGGGTTGGCGAAGTTGGCGAGCACCACCTGTCCCTGGGCCTCGGTCTGGCCATTGCTGAAGCGCGCGAGCACCGTGCCATCCTGGTCGATGTCGATGCCGCTGAGCTGGCCGCTGGTGTAGCCGTTCTGGGAGAGCGAGAACACGCCGAAGTCGGCGCCGACCTGGGTGGTGCCGGCGAAGTTGTAGCTGAGCGTGAAGGGCGCCGCGCCGTTGCTCGGCGTGAAGGCGCCGTAGCTGACGCCACCGACCGGCGCCGTGAGGTTGCCGCTCGAATCGAAGGTGGCCCCCTGGACGCCGAGGGTCTGCGTATTGTCGTTGTCGACGCGGATGTGCGTGTTCCACGCGTTCGTTCCGGTCTTGACGAAGTAGACCGTCGCGAGGTGCTCCGCGCCGAGCGAGTCGAAGACCGACAGCGAGGTCGACTTGTTGAAGGTCGTCGGGTCGGTGGGGTCGAAGGCGCCGGCCGGCACCCCCTCGCCGGCGTCGAGGTTCACCTGGACCGCCACGGAGGCGGTGGCCTGGGGCGCCAGGATGGACGTGGTGAGCTGCAGCGGCCCGACGGCGCCGGTGATGGAGCCGGCGCTCGCCCCGAAGGCGAGCAGGTTCTGGCCGGCGGAGTTCACCACGAAACCGTCCTTGTCGATCCCGAACTGGCCCGAGCGGGTGTAGGCCCGTGCCCCGCTCGCCTCGAGGGAGAAGAAGCCCTCACCGCTGATCGCGAGATCGAGCGGATTGTCGGTGAAGGAGATGTTGCCCTGATTGAACTGCTGGGCGACGGCAGCGAGCTGCACGCCCTGCCCCACCGCGTCCTGGCTGGAGCCGAGATTCGACACCGCGTAGACGTCCGCGAACTCCGCGCGCGACTCCTTGAATCCCACGGTGTTGCTATTGGCGATGTTGTTGCCGGTGACGTCGAGATCCGTGCTCGCCGCCTTGAGTCCGCTGACTGCGATCTTGAAAGCCATCTTCGACTCCTGGTCCCGTTTCTATGAGCTCGCCTTAGATGAACTCGCGCACGTCGTTCATGCTCACGGCCCCGAGACCCTCGAGGTTGAGCAGCGTGGCGGGCGGATTCCGATTCACCGTGACGCTGTCGACACGCGCGCCGACGAGCACCGGCACGGACTGCGGGTCACCGTCGCGCAGAGCCCGAGCGTCGATGCGGTAGTAGCCCGTGGGAGCCTCGCCCCCGTCGTCTCGGGCGCCGGCCCAGGTGAACTGCACCGTGCCCGCGGCCTGCGGTCCGAGCTCGATCTGCTTGACGAGCTCGCCGGCCGGATTGCTGACCTCGAGAACGAGCTCCGAGGTCGAGAAGGCAAGGTCCACGGCGCCCCTCACCTTTCCTTCGTCGCCGAGCGCCGCGGTGTTCCCGGGCACCAGGACGTCACGGCCGACGAGCGTCGAGGCCTGCAGCGCCTGGCTCGACTCCATGGTCTGCGCGAGATTGTTCATCGAGCGCTCGATGCTGGTGATGCCGTTCACCGTGGAGAACTGCGCGACCTGGGAGAGGAACTCGTCGCTCTCGAGCGGCTTGAGCGGGTCCTGGTTGCCGAGCTGCGCCACCATGAGCTTGAAGAACTCGTCCTGCCCGAGGGCATTGCGATCCTTCTTCTCCGGCTTCTTGGCCGCGAGACCGAGTCGGGTCAGGGCATCGATGGAGCTTGGGTTTTCGGACATCGTGCAACTCCGGGATTCTGCTTGGCGTCAGGCTCGACGGCCGGCAAAGAGCGAGCTCTCGAAGGCTCGCTATCGGCCGAGTGACAGGACGCGGCTCACCATCTGTTTCGAGGCATTCATGATCTCCACGTTGGTCTGGAAGCTCCGCGAGGCGGAGATCATGTTCGCCATCTCCTCGACCACGTTGACGTTGGGCATGTAGATATAGCCCTCGTCGTCGGCCTTCGGATGGTTCGGGTGATACTCGCGGCGAAGCGGCTCGGCGCTCTCGATGATCCGGTCGACCCGCACGCCCGCGGAGGCGGAGTCCTCGAAGGCGAGCTCCTCGAGCACCGTGGCGAAGACCGGATGCCGCGCACGGTAGGTCTGACCGGTGCTGCTGCTCGCGCTGTTGGCGTTCGCCATGTTGCTGGCAGTGACGTTGAGGCGCACGGACTGCGCGCTGAGCGCGCTTCCCGAGACATCGAAGACCTTGAAGAGTGACATCGGTCGTTTCCTCCGTGGGCCGATCAGCGATCGCCTCTCAGCGCGTCGCGCAGAGAGCGGATCTTCGAGTCCAGGAAAGTGATGCTCGCCTGGTAGCGCAGGGCGTTGTCCACGAAGGTCGCCTTCTCGCGCTGGGTGTCGACGGTGTTGCCGTCGACGCTCGGCTGCTCCGGGACGCGGTAGGCGGGCTCGCCGAGGAACAGCCCGGGGCCGTGGGCCGGAATGTGCATCGGATGGGTGGCGCTCAGCTCACCCGGAGTGCCGATGGCACGCTCGAGCTCGGCGCGGAAGTCCATGTCGCGCGCCTTGTAGTTCGGCGTGTCGGCATTGGCCAGGTTGTCCGCGAGCAGCGCTGCGCGCCGGGAGCGCAGCAGCAGCGCCGGCTGGTGGATCCCGAGTGCGTCGTCGATGCTGATGCCCATGGCCTTCGCGATTCCGGAGTTCTCTCGCCACGAGACGAAGCACAGAGCGTGCCATGGCACGCCTCGCACCCCGCCCACGAGGAGAAAAGTCAATCTGTTCAGTCAGTTGGGCGACGATCTGGGTGCTCTTCGAGCGCCCCCGCAAGGCCCCACGAGGGCGGCGGGTGGCAAGCGATTGCCCCTCGGGCGGCAACGCCACCGCCGATCGGCCCCCGATGCCACCGCTCGTCGGGACCCGTCCTCGCGCCCGCGAGCGGTGGCCCCTCGCGGGCGGCGCGGGTCGAGCGCCGGTCGGCGGCCGATCCGCCCGCCGGGTGGCACACGCGTTGCATGCAACGGCGCGGGTCCGATCCGGCGTCAGGCCTCTGACGCGCAGCCGGCGGCGCCAACCGGAGAATCGACGAGATGAGAACCCCGACCGCGCTCCTCTTCGGCCTGCTGACCCTCGCCTGGCTGGCCGGGAGCACCGCGCGCGGCGCAACCGGTCCGAACCACTCCCTCGACGACATCCGTGAGCAGGTCGAGGCCTTCGTCCTCGCCTCCGGTGACCCGAACGCGAGCGACGTGAAGGTGGAGGTGGGATCGCTCGACGCGCGGCTGCGTCTGCCGCAGTGCCAGGCGCCTCTCACCACGTTCCTGCCCCCCGGACGGGCGCTGCGCGCCAACGCCACCGTGGGCGTGAGCTGCGAGGGCCAGCGTCCCTGGAAGGTCTACGTGCCGGTGCGCGTGCGAACCTTCGTGGCGGTGGCCGTCCTCGCGAACCCCGTGCCCCGCGGGGAAGTGGTGGAGCCGTCGGACCTGCGTCTCGAGGTACGCGACGTCGCCGGCCTGCGCAGCGGCTACTACACGCGCATCGAGGAGGCCGCAGGGATGGTCGCCCGCCGCACCTTGAATCGCGACGCTGCGCTCAGCGCGAACATGCTCACCCGCCCGAGGCTCGTCAAACGCGGACAGCGAGTCACCCTCGTCGCGGGCAATGCGGCTGTGCAGGTGCGCACCGAGGGTCTCGCACTGCGCGACGGGGTGCGGGGCCAGGTCATCGGCGTGCGTAACGTGCGCTCCAACCGCGTCATCGAAGGGATCGTCGTCTCGCCAGGCGTGGTCGAGGTCCCCCTCTGAAGCCTTGGTGACGCGGCGCGATCCTCACACGCTCGCTCCCCGGAAAACGCACTGCTCGACCCCGTCGTCCACCGGCGTCGGTGGGCCAGTCGCCGGCTAAAGTTCTCCCCCCGATCGCCGATATCCCGTCCGTGGACGAGCGCCATCGCGCCGTCCTCGAGCCCTACGCGGGAGCAGGACAGAGGAAGGAAAATGGCGAGTAACATCAAGGGTGTGAGCGATTCGCTGAGTCAGATCTCGGATGTCGCCTCCAAGGCTCGCAGCGCGCAGGGCGCCGGCCCGTCCCAGAGCTCGAACGGCGTCGAGCCGATCGCCGCCGCGGACGCCGTCAGCTTCACCGAGACCGCCTCGCGGATGCGCGAGATCGAAGGCTCGCTGCGAAGCGTGCCCGTCGTCGACACGCAGCGGGTCAACGAGGTCAAGCAGGCCATCGCCGACGGGACCTACGAGGTGAACCCGGCGCGCATCGCCGAGAAGATGATGAAGTTCGAGGGCCTCCTCGACGAGGTCGGCCCGAAGAAGGGCTGAGGCCCCCCGCCCCAACGTGCGCGCCCGCTGCACGCGCGCTCGACCGCAAACGGCGAGGGACCTCGGCCGCATCCACAACGGGAGCATCCCGCCATGGCCGACCCAGCCCACGACAGCCGACTTCAAGCACAGCTCGACCATGGTGCAGAGCGCGCCGAGCACCTGGCCGCCCTGCTCGACGAGGAGCACGCGGCGCTGGTCGAGGGTGCGCCCGAGCAGATCGTCGACGCGGCGCGCGCGAAGCAGCCGCTGGTCGCCGAGCTCGAGCGCATCGGCGTTCACCTCGACGAGGCGCTGCGCGTGCTCGGGCTCGAGGGCGCCGATCTCGAGCCCCGACGCTTGCGGGCAGGCGACGGTCCGCCGACGGCGAGCCTGCGCCGGCTGCTCCTTGCGCTGCGCGCCTGCCGCCACGCGAACGCCCGCAACGGCGCCACGATCCGCCGCCTCGCACGGCACAACCATCACCTCCTGTCACTGGTCCGTGGCGAGGCGCCGGGCGCGGCGCTCTACGACCACGACGGCCGCGCGCGGAGCGGGCCGAAGAGCCGCTACGCGACCAGCGCCTGAGCGCGGCGAGCAGCGTGGCAACGCGCACGCACGCCTGACGATGCTCGGCCTCGGAACCAATCGTCGCAAGACCGCTCAACGCTCCCGGGCCGGGGACGACGAGACCGGCGTCAAGGATCCGCGCCGCATTGCCCGCGTCCTCACGCAGGTGGTCGAGGCCCGAACCCTGCTCAACGTCAGGGACGCTTCCGGGGCATCCCATGTCTCGACACTCCTCGAGGTGGACCTCGACGGCGGCAGCGTGACGATCGACGAGCCCGGCACGGGATCGATCGCGATCGGCTCCCCGCTCCAGGTGAGCGCGCGGGTCGAAGGCGTGCTGGTGCGGTTCTCGAGCCGCGTCATCGCGCACGGCGCCGACGCCGGCGGCGGCCTGTATCGCCTCGCCTTCCCGGCTCGCGTCGAGCGCCACCAGCGACGCGCGCACCATCGCGCTCCGGTGACGAGCGCCCTGCCGGTCTCCGTGACCTTCGCGCACGAGGACGGGACGACGACCCTCGCCGAGGTCCGCGACCTGTCGGCGGGCGGGCTCTGCGCACGCCTGCCGGCCGACGCGGGGTGGCCCGGTGCCGACGGTCCGGTACCGTGCACCGTGCGCCTCGGCGAGGACGCGGAGATCCAGTGCGCACTCGAGGTCCGCCGCCATCAGGAGATGGGCAGCGTCGACCTGATCGGTGGCCGCTTCGTCGGTCTCGAGCCCCGCGATCTGCTGACGCTCGAGCGCTTCGTCGCCGGGCTCGAGCGCGAGGCATTGCGCAAGCGCCGGGGCTAGCCCGATGAGTGAAGCGGGCATCGCGTGCCGCACTCAGCGCGGTCCGACCGTGCTCCGCTCGTAGCGGTCGGCCAGCGCCTCGGGCGACGCGCCGAGGGCATAGGCCGCACGCAGCCCCCACATCAGCAACACGGTGCGCGCGATCCCGTGGCGCCGCCAGCGGCGCGCCGAGGTGACCACGGGCCGTCCGATCCGCGCCGGACGCTCGACACCGCGCAGGAGCCGGCTGAGGGCGACGTCCTCCATCAGCGCGATCTCGGGGAAGCCGCCCACGGCGAGGAACAGGGACGCGCGGACGAACACAGCCTGATCGCCGGTAGCGATACCGGTGAGCGCCGAGCGCCAGCTCATCATCGCCTCGATCACCCGGAAGGCGGGATGCGGGTCGTCGAGGCGCACGTCGAAGCGGCCCCAGCCGCGACGCGCCAGCGCCGCCGCCACGAGCGCGTGGCCATCGGGCGGCAGACGCGTGTCCGCATGCAGGAAGACGTAGCCGTCTCCGGCGGCCTCGGCCGCGCCGGCGTTCATCTGCCTCGCCCTGCCGCGCGGCGACTCCAGCACCCTGTCGGCGTGGCGCGCGGCTATCGACCTCGTTCCGTCTCGGCTGCCGCCGTCGACGACCAGGACCTCGTGGCCTGCACGGCGCAGCGCGAGCCACTGCGGCGCCAGGCGCTCGATCGTGGCGGCCTCGTCGAGGACGGGGACGACGAAGCTCAGCATCGCCGGCTCAACATCGAAGGCGCTCGGGTCCAGGGCCGCGCGCGCACTTGCTGCTCGCGGCTCGCGGCGCGGCGCCTGGCGCGACGCTCAGGAGGCGATCGCCCCACCGCAGCTGCTGCCCTGGCCTGCGGTGCAGCCGTAACAGTGGTCGCGCACGACGATCGCGCGTCCCTCGACATCGACGTCGAGGAGATCGGTCAGATGCACCCGCGGCGTGCCGTTCAGGCGCAAGGGGAGCCCGAGCATCTGGTTGAAGTCGCAGTCGTAGGCGTAGCCCTGCCAGTCGACGCTGATGAGTGAGCGGCACATCAGCCCCTCGACGTTCGCGGCGTCGTAGGACGAGCGCAGGAGATCCATGTAGCCGTCGAACTGCCCCTTCGAGATCAGGGTGCTGCCGAAGCGCCCGACGGGCATGTTGGCGAGGGTGAGGAGGCTGTCGAAGGTGACGCCGTAGCGCTCGCCGAGGATGGCCCGATAGTCGGTCTCGAGCTCGGCCTGGGGCGGTGGCAGGCTCGGGCCCTGGGGGTTGTAGACGAGGTCGAGGGCGAGCGCCGTCCCGCGGCCGTAGCCCTGCTCGTTGAGCAGCCGCAGCCCCTCGATGCTGCCCTCGAAGACGCCGTCGCCGCGCTGCCGATCGACGTTCTCCTCGAGATAGCAGGGCAGCGAGGCGACGACCCTGACGCCGTGGCCCGCGAGGAACTCGGCCAGATCCTCGTAGCCCGGCTCGCCGAGGATGGTGAGGTTGCACCGGTCGATGACACCGACGTCCCGCGCCCTGGCCTCGGCGACGAGGTAGCGGAAGTGCGCATTCATCTCCGGCGCGCCGCCGGTGATGTCGAGTGTGGACACGCCCGAGACGTCGAGAAAGCGCACCACCTGCTCGGCCGTCTCGCGGGTCATGCGCTCGGTGCGCCGGGGACCGGCGTTGACGTGGCAGTGCAGACAGCTCTGGTTGCACAGATAGCCGACGTTGACCTGCAGCGTGTCGAGCCGCCCCCGGCGCACGGGTGGGAAGTCGGTCTCGACGAGCAGAGGCAGCGGGTCGCGCATCGTGTCGCTCCTGGCGTCGGCACCAGCCGTCCGAGCCGTTATGACCGGGATCAATGGTACTTGCTTTCAGCGCCGGTGGCTGGAACCGACCGAGGATCGCGGTGTATCATCTTCGGCTTGACCGAAATCCCCGGGGCCGTAGCTCAGCTGGGAGAGCGTCGCGTTCGCAATGCGAAGGTCGGGAGTTCGATCCTCCTCGGCTCCACCAACAAACACAGTGCTCTAGCAGCGGGCCACCCAGGGCCCGCCTCATCCGGCCACCATTCAGGCCACCATAGCCAAGTCAAAGGCAGTGCTCGCTGCGTACCTTCGCGCGGGCCGCATCGTCGTGCTTCACGAAGGGATCACGACGAACGCCGTGACCTATATAGGTGATCGCAAATATGCTCCACCCGTATAGCTTCCGCGCCGCTCAGCCATGACCGAACCCCTCCCTGTCACTCCCCCGGGTTCGGGGAGGGAGCTCCGTTAGACCCGGGAGTGATCGACATTTCTGCTCACGTATTCAGTGCAAGGGCCGCTCCGGCCGCTCGGCCCCAGAAGGACCCGCGGCCCTACCGGGCGACCTGAAGGGGAAAGCAAACGCCGTCCGGTATTTGCGAGGTTCGCTTGCTGGTAGACCAGATGAGCTGTTTCGCGCTATCGGGGGAACTAGCCCGGATATTGCACCAATTCGCGAAGGGATCGCGCAGGGCCTTGGATTCACAGGGCTTCTTTGGAGCGCCGGAAATACTGCCCGTATTTCCAAGCTCCGAAGAAGCCCTGTGGATTCAAGGAACAAGCGAGGATTCGTGAACTTGGTGCAATATCCGGGCTCGGGTGGCCATGTGAGCTTCGCCCTTTGGTCCCAGGAGGATCCGTAGCGGGATTCTGGTTCGAAAAAGAATAAATTCCCCTTTCAATCACCGGGTCGGCGGCTGGGCGACTGGCGGCGCTGCGGCCATCCGCTTGTTTTTCGTTTTGCACGTACCCCGCCCCAATGCGCCCGCCGCCGACACCGGGCGGGCCGCCAACCTTCAAGACACGGCACGTCGCGAGCAAGCCGCCCCGACCGGGGTGGCTCCCGAAGACGGGGGTATCCCACGACGTCCCACGCAAGAGACCAGCCGCCGGAGCCGTTCATGCCCGACGGGCGTCGGGTTGACGAGCGGACTCCGAATCGAGCGGCTCGGCAGCGAGGCCAGGCGCCGAGGCTGACTCTCGACGCGCGCTAGCCCTCATGTTGCACCAGGCATCGCGGGGCTGGCGCAGGACAGGTGCGTCTGGGCGCATTCGTGATCGGTTAAGCGGCTCCCCGGGCGTCGGCCGGCCCGGTACGGGCTGCGGGGACACGCCGTGAATACGTCCATGTAGGCTCGCCGGCCGCATCCCTGCGGCCGACGGTCCCCGCAGCCCGCACCGGGCCGGCCGGCGCCCGGGGAGCCGCTTGACCGATCACGAAGACCGCGGGCCGTGGGGTCGCACGATCCGATGCTACGAAGACGTGCGGCGGGTCAGTGCTCAGTCGAAGCTGCCAACAGGCGAACCGCTTGGGG
>CAJIAT010000165.1_pt1 | contig 54415 bp, 45 predicted proteins | sample 9199161 | NCBI WGS metagenome assembly CAJIAT01 (sample SAMEA7708281, study PRJEB35096) | sediment metagenome | biome: marine neritic benthic zone biome [ENVO:01000025]; feature: sediment [ENVO:00002007]; material: shallow marine sediment [ENVO:03000034] sea grass bed [ENVO_01000059] ... | reverse complement strand
GTGATCAGCCGCCAGGTCAAGGAGTTCACCCGGCGCGGCTGGCTCTCGAGCGGCCGCGGGCGCATCGAGATCCTCGACCGCGAGGCCCTCGCCGCCCTCGCCGAGGGCGCCTGACCGAGCCCCTCCCCCGGGCGAGCTGTCCAGCGCAGGACCGGCTCGCCTTGTCCGTCCTGGGTGACCAAGTCACCGACATGCACGTCGTGCCGCAACGTCGATCGCCACGTGGTCGTCACCACCCCGAGCGTGCTCCTCGAGGCGCTCACGGGCCGGATCTTCCTCTCCCAGCACGCGGCCATGCTGGCGCTCGCGCCGCCGCCCCGGGCCGTGGCGTGACGCGCCGCCCGCCGGCGCCCGGGAGCCCGTCGACCCGCTCCTGAGCCAGCAGCCCGCCGGATCTCTGCGACGGCGAGCGCAGTTCCGCCCTCCCGCCGATTCAAGTCGCGCGAGCGCTGCCGATAGATCCCCCTGTCCGGGATTGAACACGGTCCGGGAGCGCTGTCGGCGCCGGGGACCGGGAGGCGCACGAGCATGGAATGTCCCAAGTGTGGGCACGAGCAGCCGAACGCACCAGAGTGCGCCGCCTGCGGGATCATCATCGAGAAGTTCCTCAAGGCTCAGGCCGCCCGGGAGGCGGCCCCCGAAGCCCGGAGCCAGCCGCGGGTGGCACCGCTGGAGGAGAGCTCGCCGTGGCCGAAGGCCCTCGCCGGGCTCGCCATCCTCGCGGGGGTCATCGGCGGCGCCTATGCGCTGATGGGCGACGAGCCCGAGCAGGTCCGGGTGGCCGCCGTGCGCGCGGTTCCCCAGCAGGCCACAGGGGCGACACCGGCGCCCGCCCGGGCCCCGACCCGCAACGCCGTGGAGAGCGCCCGGGACGCCACGGTCACGGTGCGCACGCCCTGGGGCGTCGGCTCTGGCTTCTTCGTCAACGACCGCTGCGAGGTGGTCACCAACCGCCACGTGGTGTCGCTGAGCGACGAGCAGCGCGACGAGGTCGGCGACAAGCTGACCGACTACGAGGAGCAGCTCGAGACCGTCCGCAAGCAGCTCGAGGCGCGCAAGGCGGAGTTCCTTGCCAGGTGCTCGGACTGCGGCGAGGAGTCCTACCGCAAGCACGTGGGTCAGTACGAGGCCCGCTACGCGGCAGCCCGCGACGCCGTGGCCGACGGGCGCAACAACCTGCACTCGATCGTCGCCGGCCGCGACCTGGTCATCGTCACCGTGGACGGCGACGAGCACGATGCGCGGATCGAGAAGGTCAGCGACGAGCTCGACCTCGCCCTCGTCTCCTCCAGCGCCCGCGACTGCTACTGGCTCGACGTGGGCGACGAGGACGCCCTCGAGCACGGCGACAAGCTCTATGCCATCGGCAGCCCGATGGGGCTCGGGCACACGGTGACGTCCGGCATCTTCTCCGGCTTCAGGGAGTTCGACGACGGCCGGCTCGTGCAGACCGACGCGCCGATCAACCCGGGCAACAGCGGCGGCCCGCTGGTCAACGCGCGCGGCGAGGTCGTCGGCGTCAACACCCTCACCGCCAGGAACGCCGACGGGATCGGCTTCGCCATCCCCTTCGCCATGACCGAGACCGCCCTCGGCCTGCGCTGAGCCCGGGGTCGGACCGGTCCGACCCCGTCAGCCCTCGATCTCGCCGCTGGCGATGCGCTTCTCGGCGTGCGGCAGATGACAGTCGACGCAGGTGGCGACGACGCGGTGCGGAGCCAGCGCCGTCGCTCGGGACAAGGCGCACAGGAGTGTTTCGATTCCGTGACCGTTCGGCGACGCGGAGATCGTCTCAGCAGCCGCCGTAGCGCGGCGCGCCGGAATCGGCGAGCGCCGGCCCGTGAACGAGCCGTTCGATGCGTGCCCAGTACGCGGCGGTCTCGCACATCGCGCAGGGTGGCGACGTCGAGTAGAGCACGCAGCCCGACAGATCCCGCGTCCCGAGCCGCCGGGCCGCGTCGCGGATTGCCTCCGTCTCCGCGTGCGCGGTGGGGTCACCGGCGGTGACCACGCGGCTCGGCGCCTCACCGACGACGCGCCCGTCCCTGACGACGACCGCGCCGTAGCCCTGATCGCCGCCCGCGAGCGCCACCTCACGCATCTCGACGGCACGCGCCATGAACGCCTCGGGACCGGGCGCGGCCGGCTGGCGGATCGGCTCCGCGGCCGGCGCGCGCCGGGGGCGCACGAGCGCCGCGGAAATACCGAGCGCGAGGAGGCCGCGACGCCCTCGTGAAGGTCCGGCGTGCGCTCGTCTGCGAGTAGGGCTGCTCATCGAGCTCCTCCTGATGGCGCGTCGCTGGAATCCGGGCGCGCCCAGCCGGTCCCGAGCAGCAGACCGATGCCCTCGGCGACGGCGCCTCGCGCGCGCACCTCGAGCGCCTCGGCGCTGGCACTGCTGATCGGATGGTCGATGACGACGAAGCGATGGCCCTCGGCGCCGAGCACCCGCGCCATGAGCTCGGCGGCGCTCACGAACTGCGAGGTCATCACCCCGATCGATGGGATGCCGGCCCGCTCGCCGGCCACCGCGTCATGCAAACTGCACGACGAGCAGCTCCCTCAGTCGCCGACCCCGGCGACGAGCGCGTCCCAGCTCACCGCCTGCTCGAGGATCGCCGGCTCGGCCCGGGCGCTGTAGTTCGCCTTGGTCACCCGCACCACGGCCCCGACGCCGTGCTCCTCGAGCAGCACGCGCTCGAAGGCGTCGAAGAAGGGCCGGGTGCCCTGCTTGCCGTTGGAGACGATGCCGACCGTCGCGCCGGCGAGCGACCCGAGCCGCGACGCCGGCTCGAACGCCGCCGCGCGCCCCTCGTGGGTCGGGTCGAGAATCTCGAAGCTCATTGGCCCTCCTCCCTCAGTGCCTGTTCCCCGCCAGCCTGGCTCGGTCACCCTGCGCGCCTCCGGGTCCACGGTACGCCTGGTCGCGCTCACGTCTCGCAGCCCACGCACGCGCCGACGGCGACGGTCACGGCCTGGCTCTTGACCCCGAACCAGGACGGGATCACCGCGCCGAAGCCTCCCGCCGGCCCGCCCGCGGCGATCACCAGCAGCGCGTCCTCGTCCGGCAGGGCCGCATGCTCCTGGTCCGCGCGACCACCGACCACCGCGCCCTTGCCGCAGCTCGCCCACTCGCCGCGGCGCACGCGCGCCTTCGCGTGCACGTAGCGGCGAACGTCGGCCTTGGACCAGCCCGCCCGCTCGAAGTGGGCGCGGAGCTGGGGTGGGACGACGATCGCGTAGTTGCCCGGCCAGATCGAGTAGTGGCGCATGTTCGCCTGGATCTCGGCGACGAAGGTGTCGAGGATCGACTCCGGGTCCTCCGTCCACTCGTTCATGATCTGCCGCGGCGCGCCCGCCGCCATGACCGTGACGCCCGAGGCATGCTTCGGCACGCCGCGCTCCTCGGCCAGCGGGGTCCACGACGATCCCGCCTCGTCCTCGGCGACGCAGTAGCTCAGCTTGCCCGGATGGCCCAGGGTCGAGCGGTCGGCGTCGCCGGGCCGCACGTCGAGCAGGTTGACGAGCGCGAGGCGCACGGCGCGCCCGATGACGGTGGTCGCGCGATCGCTCGAGCCCAGCGCGTTGAAGGTGCCGTCCATCGCGAGCTCGTCGCGCACCGGACCGTTGACCACCACGAGGACGGCTGCACCGCCGGTGCTCGCCGTCGCACCGTGCAGCAGGAACGGCTCCTCGAGCATCGCCGTGAACGCCGCGACCACGACCGGGAAGTGCATCGGCAGGCAGCCGGCCATCACCGCGTTGATCGCGAGCTTCTCGGCGGTGATCGCTCGCTCCCTGACCGGCTCGACGCCGACCAGGTGCTCGGCGGGCAGCAGCGCCCAGTCGAGGCAGGCCTGGACCGCCTCCTCGGTCGGCGGGACGACGGGCAGGCCGTCGGTCCAGCCGCGGCTGTGGAAGAACTCCTGCGCGGCGATCAGATCGCCGACCGCGTGGCGTGTGGACGTCAGCGTCATCGCTCCCATCCCGCGGGCCCCGACACCGGCGCCGCCGAGGCGTGAGACGCATTGATATAACGGGGCGGGCCGGCGGGGCAACCCGCCTCACCCAGGCGGGCGCGCGGACTCGCCGCTTGACAGCTCTGCCCCCGGTTCCTAGCGTCGCCGGAACGGGCTCGCAGCGCGGGCCGGGCCAAGGCCGCACGGGAGGGCGCCATGGAGAAGAACGCTCCGGATCATGTCGGGCTGCGGGCGGGCGACGCGCGCTACGGCGGCGCCGCGGACATCGTCGACGCCGAGCTCGACTACGTTGCCCGTCGACGGGCGACCTATGGCGAGGGCGACGGCCCCGCCCCGGCCCCCCGCGACTCGCTCGTGGGGCTCGCGCTCTCCGGCGGCGGGATCCGCTCGGCGACCTTCTGCCTCGGCGTGATGCAGGCGCTCGCGGGGCACGACTGGATGCGCCGCGTGGACTACCTGTCCACGGTCTCCGGCGGCGGCTACATCGGCTCCTCGCTGAGCTGGCTCCTCTCGCGCCGGGGCTTCAGCGCCGAAGGCGGCGCCGAGTCGCGCTTCCCCTTCGGGACGCGGGATCGGGCCCTGGACAACCTCCGGCCCGAAAGCGCGGAGGCGTCGCCGCGCGGCGTGCTGCGGTGGCTGCGCCAGAACGGCAAGTACCTCGCACCGGGCGACGGGATCACCTATACCTCCTTCGCCGCCGTGTGCCTGCGCTGCATCGGGCTCAGCGTCATCGTGTACTTCCCGCTGCTGGTGGTCCTGCTCTACCTGCTGACCGCCGCCGGCTTCTTCGAGCACCTCGCCGTCGCCGGCGTGTCGCGGCTCTTCGCCATCGCCGGCGGGGTCATCGCGCTGCTGGCCATCGCCGCGATCGCCTACTCGGTGAGCAGCGTGTTCTCGGGCTCGACCTCGGATACCGCCTATCGATTGCGCCACTGGCTCGAGACGGTGGCGGGCAAGCTGCTCGCCTTCGGCCTGTGCGTGCTGGTGCTCGGCAGCGTCGAGCCGGTCTCGCGCATGGTCGACGACCTGATGGCACGGGGGGTGCCCGCGCTGGTGCTGGAGATCGCGCCGGACGCAGGCACCGGCGCGGCGGGCGACCCCGCGCAGAGCATTCGCATCACCGACGCGCGGGTCGGCGACCTGCCGGTGACCGGTCGGGTGCGCCTCGGCGAGCCGCGTCCCGCGCAGGCGCCCGGGGCGCCGGATGAGCGCGCCGAGTCCGGAGGCGGCTCGGCCTGGCTCGGCCTGATCTCGACCGTGCTCGGGGCGCTCGGCTCGGTCGGTGTGTTCCAGCGTGGCGGTACCGGCGGGGGCCGCCTGCCGATCGGGCTCGTCGCCTCCCTCGCGGCTGCTCTGCTGGTCTACGGCCTGCTGCTCCTTTCCTACGACGTGAGCCTGCTCCTGCTCGGGCAGCCCGGCTGGCTCGTCCTGTTCGTCCTCGTCCCGGTGCTGGTCGGCTGGTTCACCAACCTCAACTTCGTCTCCATCCATCGCTACTACCGCGACCGCCTGATGGAGACGTTCATGCCGAACGTGCCGCTGCCGAGCCCGCAGCAGGGACGCCAGAGCCGCCTCGCGACCGGTGCGAACGCCATGCGGCTCCGCGACCTCGTGCACGAGGCCAAGTCTCCCTACCACCTGATCAACACCAACGTGGTGCTGGTCGACTCGAAACAGGCGAAGTATCGCGGTCGAGGAGGTGACGGATTCGTGCTCTCGCCGCTCTTCTGCGGGTGCAACGCGACCGGCTGGCGCGCTACGGAGCGCTACATGGAAGGCCTGATGAACCTGCCGACGGCGATGGCCATCTCGGGTGCGGCGGCCAATCCGAACACCGGTGTCGGCGGCGAGGGCATCACGCGCAACGTCTTCGTCTCCTTCCTGATGGCGTTCCTCAACATCCGCCTCGGCTACTGGGCGCCGAACCCGAACGAGCGCGAGCACGGCGGGATCTACGGCATGCTGGCAGGGCTCACCGGCTTTCGACCGAACTTCCTGTTCCCGGGCGTGTGGGAGCTGCTCGCCGTCAAGCGCCTGCGCGAGACCAGCGCCTTCATCGAGCTCACCGACGGCGGACACTTCGAGAACACGGGGATCTATGAGCTGGTGAGGCGCCGCTGCAAGCTGATCATCGCCTGCGACGCCGCCGCTGACCCGAGCTTCACCTTCGGCGATCTCGCCAACGCGATGGAGAAGGTGCGCGTGGACTTCGGCGCGAAGATCTCCCTCGACGTCGACGCGCTGAGACCGCTCGTGCCCGAGGGGTCCGATGGGGGTGGCGACCCGAGCGCCCGCGACGCCTTCGCCGAGCGCGGCTACGTCGTCGCTCCCATCGAGTACCCGGCCTACGAGGAGGGCGGGGAGCCCGAGATCGGGCACCTCGTCTATATCAAGAGCACCTTCACCGAGCGCCAGTCCGGGGACGTATTCGGCTACCGCCTGGCCAATCCGAGCTTCCCGGACCAGAGCACCGCGGATCAGTTCTTCGACGAGAAGCAGTTCGAGGCCTACCGCGAGCTCGGCTTCCAGCTCGTGCACGAGATGATCCGGCGCGAGATGGAACCGGACGGCGACTCCCCGGCGTGCACGGAGCTGCGCAAGGTCGCCGAGCCGCTCGGCCTCGGCGCCTGAGTCGAGGGGAGGGACAGGTTCCTTTTTCGCGCAGCGAAAAGGAACCTGTCCCTGCGATCAGGCGTGCAGGTGGATAGCGGCGCCGTTCGATTCGAAGAAGTGCAATCGATCGGGCGCGAAGACGAGGCCGACGTCGTCGCCGGCCGCGACGGTCCCGTCGCCGGCGGCGCGCACCGTCAGCAGCCCGAGCCCTTCGCACTCGACGTAGACCATCAGGTCCGCGCCGAGGTACTCCACCACCTCGACCTTTCCCGCGCACGTCCCGTCGCCGGGCGCGACGATGGAGATGCTCTCGGGCCGCACACCGAGCGAGGCGGGGGCGCGCGGATCGGACCAGTCACCGCCGCCGTGGTCTGGGAGGCGCCAGCGCCCATCCGATACCTCGCAGGGCATCACGTTCATCCGAGGGCTGCCGATGAACTGGGCGACGAAGAGATTGTCCGGATGGTCGTAGAGCGTGCGCGGGCTGCCGATCTGACGGATCTCGCCGGCCTCGAGGACAACGATCTTGTCCGCGAGGGTCATTGCCTCGACCTGATCGTGGGTGACGTAGATCATCGTCGCCTCGAGCCCCTGGTGGAGCTTGGCGATCTCGAGGCGCATCTCCACGCGCAGGGCCGCGTCGAGGTTCGACAGCGGCTCGTCGAACAGGAACGCCGACGGCTCGCGCACGGTGGCGCGGCCGATCGCAACGCGCTGGCGCTGACCGCCGGAGAGCTCCTTCGGCAACCGATCGAGGAGCGCGTCGAGCTTGAGGACCTTCGCCGCGGCGCCGACCTTGCTGTCGATCTCCGAGCGCGGGGCACCGGCGGTCTTGAGCGCGAAGCCCATGTTGTCGCGCACGCTCATGTGCGGGTACAGGGCGTAGGACTGGAACACCATGGCGAGGCCACGCTCCGAGGGCGGCAGCGCGGTGACGTCCCGCCCGCCGATGTGGAGCTTGCCGCGGCTCGCCTCCTCGAGCCCCGAGATCATCCGCAGCAAGGTGGACTTGCCGCACCCCGAGGGGCCGACGAAGACCACGAACTCGCCGTCGGCGATGTCGAGGTCGATCCCTTTGATGATCTGCACGTCGCCGAACCACTTCTCGACGGCCTCCAGCGCGATCGTCGTCATCTGTCTTGCCTCGCGGTCGGGGAAGCCCAGTGCAGCCAGATGGCGGCGGTCCAGGTGAATTCCGATCCACCGGAGCCGGCGCCGTCGACCGGGCTGAAACACTCGCGGAAGCCCGCACGGGCTATGAGGGTGGTGAGGTCGTCACGCAGGCGCACGGCGAGCGCGTCGTATCCGCTCTCGGCGAGCCCCCGGGAGACGAGATAGTTCATCTGCGGCCACACGGGCCCGCGCCAGTAGCGCTTCGCGTCGAAGGTGGCGCCCGCCGGGTCCGCAGACGGCAGCGCGTGGGCGACGCCCTCGAGGCTGCGCTCGAGGGTCTCGGCGAGCCGCGCGCCGCCGAGCCCGGCCCAGAAGGCGGCGAAGGCGCCGATGCACACCGACTCCACCCGCGCGTCCGAGCGCACGTCGTGGGCGAGGTAGGCGCCTGCCTCCTCGGACCACAGCCCCGCCGCCGCCTCGGCGCTGCGCGCAGCGCGCGCCTCCAGCGCGTCGGCCTCGGCGCTCTCGCCGAGCGTGCGGGCGATGGCCGCGAGGTCGCGGTCCGCGCGCAGGAGAACGAAGGTCATCGCCGGATCGATCACCAGCAGCGGCCCTTCGGCGAGCATCTTCGCGTCGTCCCAGCCGCACTCGCGGCCGAAGCGGATGATGGTGAGGTAGCGGTCGTAGTCGAGCTGCGTGGGCCGCATGCCGGCGTCGACGTGACCGGTGTCGCGGCGCGTGTAGTGGGCCAGATCGGGGGCGACGACGACCCCGGCCATCCCGCTGTCCCAGTCCGGGGAGTTGTCCCGCCCCGATTCCCAGGGATGCACGACCGCGATGACGCCGTCCCCGTCAGGCGCCCGGGCGGTGTGGAACCACCGGTGCCAGGCGAGGAGCCGCGGGTAGAGCGCGCGCAGGCGCGCCTCGCCCGCCTGCGGCTCCTGGCGGTAGAGCTCGAGGGCGAGCGATGCGGCGACCGGCGGCTGCGACACGCCCGACGTCGGGGGCGTGCGATCGACGCCCCAGTACTCCGAGCCGGGGAAGTAGTCGTCGTCGTCGCGACGGTAGACGATGTGCGGGACGAGGCCGTTCGGCCACTGCGCGCCGAGCAGCGACTCGAGCTCGGCCCAGGCGCGCTCCCTGTCGAAGGTCGCGAAGCCGAGCGCGGCGAAGGCGCTGTCCCAGTTCCACTGGTGCGGATACATGCGCGCCGTCGGCACGGTGTGGGTGCCCCGGTCGTTGCCGCGCATGATCTCGCGCGCCCGCTCGTCGAGCGCGACGGCGTCGATGGCAAGGGTGTCGAGCGTGCCGCTCATCCTTTCACGCTCCCGGCGGTCAGCCCCTGCACGAGGTAGCGCTCGAACCACAGGAAGATGACGAGGATCGGCACCGTGGTGATCACCGCGCCGGCCATCAGGTGCTGGCGCGGCACCTCCGAGGAGTTGAGCGAGACCACGCCGCGGCTCAGCGTGAAGATCTGCGGATCGTCGAGGAACATGAAGGCGAACAGGAACTCGTTCCAGGCGATCATGAACACGTAGAGCGAGACCGAGGCGAGGGCCGGCAGACTGAGCGGCAGGTTGATCTTCCAGATCACACCGACCCGCGAGAGCCCGTCCATCAGCCCCGCCTCGTCGAGCTCGGTCGGCAGGCCACGGAAGTAGCCCTGGAGCATGTACAGGGCCACCGGGATGGTGGTCGCCGGGTACACGATCAGCAGGCCGGTCAGCGAGTTGCGCAGCCCGAGCTGGCTGAACACCGCGTAGAGCGGGATGACCAGCACGATAGCCGGGACCATGTAGATCAGCAGGATGGAGCGCGAGAGCTGCACCTGTCCCCGGAAGCGCAGGCGAGACACCGCGTAGGCGCCCGGGACGCTCACCGCCAGCGTGATCAGCACGGTGCACACGGACACGATCGTGGAGATCAGCACGAAGCGTCCGAAACCATAGTCCCTGAACAGCTCGACGTACGAGCGCAGCACGTCCAAAGACGTGATGTCGACGGAGAAGTCGAGCGGGTTGGCGAGCAGGGACTGCTGGCTCTTCAGACTCGTCATCACCATCACGTAGAACGGCAGCGCGACGATGACGATGAAGAACACGAAGCCGTGCGCGCGCAGGAGCCTGATGATCCCGGCCTCGAAGGCGTAGCGCGAAGTGCCGGCGAGGCGCAGCGGCCCCTGTACCGCGACCAGCCCCGCTCCGAGCAGCGCGCCGAAGGCGACGAGCATCGTCACCTGCCACAGCGACGCTTCGCCGAGACCGATTCCGAACGGCAGGGCAAAGGTGAACACCAGCAGCGCGCCCGCGCCGATCAGGGCCGACCCGACCATGCGCATCGGCCCGATCGACTCCTCGGGGCCGGCGGGCGCCCGGTACCCGGCGAACAGGGCGGCGGCGAGTCCGGAAAGGGCCGCCGCTCCCACGGGGGGCTGCGCCGCGACGCCGGAGACGAGCATCAGCGTCGCGCCGACGACCACCATCAGCACCGCGCCCCAGGACAGGCCGGCAAGCACCGCCACGGTGAGTCCATGCCTCAGCGCGCTCACATCCCTTCCTCCTTGCCGAGAAACCGGAAGTAGAACAGCGAGAACAGGAGCAGGACCCCGAAGACCACCACGGCAACCGCGGCTCCCGCGCCCAGGTTGGAGAGCGCGAAGGCCTGCTCGTACACGTCGACCGTCAGCGTCCGCGTGCCCGCGCCGCCTCCGGTGAGCAGGAAGATGTCGTCGAACTTGTTGAAGGTCCAGATGAAGCGCAGCAGGAACAGGATCGACAGGATGCCGGCGAGCTGCGGCAGCGAGATCCAGCGGAACTGCTGGAAGGGCGTCGCGCCGTCCATCTCCGCCGCCTCGTACATGTCTGTGTTGATCGACTGCATCCGCGCCAGGATGAACAGGAACGAGAGCGGGAAGTAGCGCCACGCCTCGAAGGCGATCACCGTCGAGAGCGCGAGGGGAAACGCGAGCTCGAACCCCAGCACGTGGAACTTCACCTCCCGTTGACCGAAGAAGTTGATGGACCCCTCGATGGTGCCGCTGCGCTCCAGCAGCGCATTGAGCGCCCCGGAGAACGGGTCGAGCAGCACGACCCAGGTGAAGGCCACGGCGATCACCGGAGCGACGTAGGGAAACAGCAGCAGGCCGCGCAGGACCGCGCGCCCGCGGAACGGCTCGTGCAGCAGCAGCGCCGCGAACAGGCCGAGCGCGAGCGCACCGGCGGTGCCGAACACGGTGTAGTAGATGCTGACCTTCAGGACCGTCCAGAATTCGCTCGCGTCGAAGACCTGCGCGAAGTTCGCGAACGTGAACTCGAGGCTGGTCAGCACGTTGTCGCTGGTGCCCGTCAGCGCCGGCTCACTGTCGCGCGGATTGGCCGGTGCGTCGACGTATGCCGCCGAGGCGGTTACCGGGATGCGGAGGCGCTCGCGATGCCCGCCCTCCCAGTCGCCGAGCGCGCAGGTGAGCGTGCGTCCCGCGAGCTCGCAGCGGTCGTCGAGCTCGCGCGGCTCGAGGCCCTCGGGAAGCACGTCGGTCAGCGTCACACCGTCGATGACCTTGCTGGTCGAGGAGTTGCGCAGCCGGTACTCGAGGACGACCTCGTCGCCCGCAGCAGCGATCTTTCCCCGGACCCGCTCGCGCGCCACCGGCGTCGGCGGGCGGAGATCGGCGAGGCCGACCGGCTTGACGCTGATCCAGAAGTTCGCGAGGAGCGGGAGCATCACGATGAGGGCGACGATGAGCATCGTCGGCGCCAGCATCGTCCAGGCGAGACGCGCCTCGCGCTTGCGCAGCGGCCCGATCCCGGACGGCGGCCCCGCCGAGATACGTGCGTCCGTGGTTGTGGTGGTACTCGCTGTCGTGCTCATGGCGTCGTGCTCATGGCTGTGGTAACTCGCACTGGGGACCGCGCCCGGAGCTCGCGAGGCGCTTCGGCCCGCCGCGCAGGCGACCGCAGCCCCTGCGGGAGCCGGCACGAGCGTCCGCACGTTCGTCGGGGATGGTGCGATGGCCGACCCGGCGCAGCGCTACTCGCGCCTAGCCCGGATATCTCACCGATCCGCGGGATGATCGCGCAGGACCTTGGATTCGCAGCGGATCCGACGAGCGCCGGATGTACAGGTCGTACTTCCAAGCTCGACGGATTCGCTGCGGATTCAAGGGACAAGTGAGCGCGCGTGGAATCGGTGAGATATCCGGGCTAGACCAGGCTCATGGAACGGTCCCTCGTTCGCGGCGCCGGACCATCGGCCCGGCGCCGCACCGATCGGTCTCGGCTCCTACTTGATCTTGGCGAGCTCGGCGTTGAGCGCGGCGACCGTCGACTTCCCATCGCGCTCGCCGTCGATGAACTCCCGGACGTACTTGTTCACGAGGCGCGAGTTGTTGATCTTGGAGGCGAGCGAGAGCTGCCCCTCCTTCACGCCCCAGCGGTTCGCGGTGTCCAGTCCGCCGACGATCTCGTCGATCATCGGCTTCGGATAGAGCTCCGAGAGCGGCGCCTTGCGGTCGACGCCCACCGGCAGCGTGGACCAGAGCTCCACGTAGTCGGTCTTGCCGGGAGCCGAGCCGCGACGCACCGGGAACTTGCCCTCCGGCGCGATCGAGAGGGTCTGCCCGTAGCCCTTGGACATCGAGTACTTGACGAACTCCATCGCCTCGTCGGTCTCCGCGTCGCTGGTGATGCCGAAGTAGCGCATGTCCGCATAGGCGGCGCCGTCGGGATTCGACGGCCCGGCGAAGGTCGTCACCACGGCGGTCTTGCCGGCGAGCTCGCGGCTCATCGGGTCGTCGTTGATGGTCGGCGGCGCGCTGTCGCGAAGCCCCGCGAGCTCGTCGAGGATGAAGGGCGACCAGATGATCATCGCCGCCTTGCCCGCGAAGTACAGCTCGCGGGACTGCTTCCAGTACAGCTCCCCGGGCGGCGAAGCCTTTGCCAGCTTCCGGTAGAACTCGAGCACCTCGATGGTCTTCTTCTCGTCGAGCGGCGCGAAGCCGTTCTTGTCCACCGGCGAGACGTCGTTGGCGAGGAAGACGTGCTCGAGCACCTGGCTCATGAAGTTCTCGTCGATCTTGGTGGCCGCCACGAAGCCGTACATCTCCGGTGGGTTGTGCAGCTCGTCGATTGCGGCGCTGATCGCCTCGAAGGTCGAGGGCGACGCGAGGCCCGCCCGCTCGAACAGGTCCTTGCGGTAGACGACCATCTGGGTCCAGCCGTCGACGGGCACCCCCGCGAGGCCGCTGGGAGTGCGCGCCATCTCGAGCGCGCCCGACGCGAAGGTGCTCTCGCCCAGGGCATCCACTGCCTCGTCGGCGGCCTCGGCGTCGAGGATCCCCGCCTCGACCCAGGGGAAGGCGTACTGGAGGGTGAAGTAGATGACGTCCGGGAGGTCGCCGGCGGCGAAGGCGGCGGTCGCGCGGGTGCCCAGATCCTTCTCCGTGACCGGGATCACCTGCACCGAGATCCCCGTCTCGGCCTTGAAGTCAGCGGCCAGCTTCTCCTGCTTGGCGAGGCGGTCGGGCTGCTCCTCGGTGGTCCAGAAGCGCAGCTCCTGGGCCGCCGCGCCGGCGACGAGCCCCGCGCCGAGCACGGCGCCGGCGGCGCTCGCGAGTAGTCCTCTGGTGATCCTGCTCGTGATGCTGCTCATGTATTCCACTCCTCTCCTCCTGTGCTGCCGGTCGCCGCCTCAGGCGGCCGCCCCAGCCTTCTCGATGCGCGCGGCGAGCGCCGCGGGGTCCAGCGCCGGCGGGCCGTCGGAGGCCCGCCTGACGAGCGTCGCGCGAGCAAGGGTCTGCACCTCGCCCGGCTCCGCGCCGTTGATCAGCCGCACCAGATCCGAGGCGACCCGGGCGCCCGATGCGGCCATGTCCTGGGAGAACGTCGTGAGCGGCGGCGAGACGTGCCGCGCGCTCGGGATGTCGTCGTATCCGATCAGGGTCACGTGCCTGCCGACCTCGAGCCCGAGCGAGGCGCACGCGACCGCGGCTCCGATGGCCAGACGGTCGACGGCGCAGACGATCGCGGTCGGCGGCTCCGGCGCGCGCAGCAGCGCGAGCGCCGCGCGCTCACCGGCGAGCTCCTCGTAGCCGGCGTCGGCCGCGACGAGGGCATCGTCCGCTGGACAGCCGGCGTCGCGCAAGCCGGCCACGAAGCCCGCGAGGCGCAGCCGGGCGAAGTTGAGATCCGCCGGCGCACCGACGTAGCCGATGCGCCGGTGCCCGAGGCTCGCCACGTGCGCGACCGCGTCGCGCATCGCGCGCTCGTTGTCCAGGTCGAACCACGCGTGGCCGTCCTGGCCGATCGTGCGCCCGTGGGCGATGAACGGCACCCCCAGCTCGGCGAGACACTCGATGCGGGGGTCGCGAATCAGGGTGCGCGTCACGATGAAGCCGTCGGCCTTCTTCGCCGCGACCATGCGCCGGTAGGCGAGAGCCGCCTGGTCGTCCGAGAGCGCGGTGGAGACCAGCAGGTCGTAGGAGAGCTCGTTGAGCCGCTGGGTCACGCCGCTCAGGAAGGCCGCGAGGAAGGGGCTGTAGAGCGTGGACTCACCGACGGTGAGCACCACGCCGATGGTCTCGCTCGCGCCGCGCTTGAGGTTGCGCGCCGAGTGGGAGGGCTGGTAGCCGAGCGCGCGCGCGGCCTCCCGGACCGTCGCCTTGGTGGCCGGCGCGATCGTCGTGTAGTCGTTGAGCGCCCGTGACACCGTGCCTTTCGAGAGGCCGGTCGCGCGAGCCACGTCGGCGATCGTGGCCAAGTCGGTTTCCCCCTCCAAGAAACCGGTTTCACTCGCAGTGAAACCGATTTCCTTCTCAGGATCAAGCCCACGGCGGGGCAGCGCCTACCTGAGACCGAGAGGCTGGCCGGTGCGGCGGGACCGATACGCCGGCCCCCTACAGTGCGTCCCAAGGCGTTGCGGCGTAGTCCCTGCGCCGCGCGAGGATGCACTGAGCAGCCGGATACCTGTTCCGAGTCGCGAGACAGCGGTCGCGACGGCCGTGACGCGGTCGGCCCTAGAAATGGGGACAGGTTCCTTTTCGGTGGATGCGAAAAGGAACCTGTCCCCATTTCTAGGGCCGACCGCGTCACGACCTCGAGCGTCTTCTGCGACCCCGAGCAGGTATTCGTCCGATCGCCGGACGGGTCGTCCGGCACGCCGCGTGGTCGGAACGTGTGGAGCTATCTAGCCCGCGGGCGACGACCGGTAGTACGCCACGGTGCGGGCGATCCCCTCCTCGAGGGAAGTGCACGGCACCGACGGGTAGTCGCGACGGAGCGTCCCGGCCTCGATCGTCGGCGCCACGGGGATCGGCGGTCCGTCCACCGCGATCCGCGCCCCCGGCGCGGTACGCTCGACGAGCGCCGCGACCCGCGTGACGTCCGCCTGCTCACCGACGACGTTGTAGATCTGCGCGCCCGCGAGCGCGCCGCAGGCAGCGGCCTCGAAGGCGGCGGCCACGTCGTCGACGAACACGAAGTCGCTGCGGCCGGAGAAGGCGATGGTGTAGTCCACCCCGTGCGCGGCGGCGCGACAGGCTAGGGTCGGCCCGGCGGTCAGGCCGGTCTCGCGGCCGGGACCGTAGACGACGAGCGGTCGGAAGCCCGCGCTCGCGATACCGTGATCGGCGAGGTAGGCACGCGCGCAGCCCTCGCCGGCGAGCTTGAAGGCACCGTAGTGCGTGGTCGGCCGCGGATGGATCCCGTCCTCGGGACCGAACACGCCGGCGCTGCTCATGTAGAGCACGCGCTCGATGCCGTGGATGCGAGCCGCCTCGAACGCGTGGAGGGTGCCGAGGAGGTTGATCCGCGCTCCGCGCAGCGGATCGGCCTGACAGTCGGGGGTGAGGATCGCCGCGAGGTGCACGATGAGGTCGCAGCCCGCGGCCGCGGCTGCGACCGTCTCCGTGTCGCCGACGTCGCCGGTGCGCCACTCGAGCGCGTCCGCCCGCGCGCCGATCACGGCGCGCACCGCGGTGCGCTCCGCCGCGACGTCGAGGACCCGCACCGCGATCCCCCGCTCGAGCAGGCGCCGGCCGATCCAGGCGCCGATGAATCCGCCGCCGCCGGTGACGAGTGCTCGCTCCATCTGCGCTCCCGCCCGGGCAATACCCGGCTCCGCGCGCCCTCGCCCGCCTGCCGCGACGACCTCGGGCACAAGGGCATGAAAGTTCCCGCGGCGAAAAGTAGCATGTCCTCCTTCGACCACAACCCGATATCCGAGGTCCGGCGATGAGCGCGGCAGCGACGAAGTTCAAGTGGGTGGGCACCAGGCCGGATCGGCCCGACGGCGTGCCGAAGGTGACCGGGGCGGCGCGCTACGGCGCCGACTTCCATCTGCCCGGCGCGCTGACCGGCAAGATCCTGCGCAGCCCCCACGCCCACGCACGGATCCGCTCGATCGACACCGCCCGCGCCGAGGCCCTGCCGGGCGTCAAGGCGGTCATCACCGGCGCGGACTTCCCAGACCACGAGTTCGCCTACGTCGGCCCCGAGCGCCTCGCGGTCAACTTCTGGCACGTAACGCGCAACGTCATGGCCCGCGAGAAGGTGCTCTACGAGGGCCACGCGGTGGCGGCGGTGGCAGCGACCAGCGCCTCCATCGCGCGCAGGGCCCTCAAGCTCATCGACGTCGACTACGAGGTGCTGCCCCACGTCATCGACATCGACGCGGCCATGGCCGAGGATGCCCCGCTGCTCTTCGAGGACATGATCACCCGCGGCGTCGATCCGGCCCCCAATCGCCCCTCGAACGTCTCCAAGCGCGTCGGCTTCGAGATCGGGGACCTCGACGCCGGCTTCGCCGAGGCCGACGAGATCGTCGAGCGCCACTACAAGACCGCGCCGATCCACCAGGGCTACATCGAGCCCCAGGCGTGCCTGGCGAACTACGAGCCGAACGGCAAGGCCGAGCTGTGGAGTTCGAGCCAGGGGCACTTCGTGGTGCGCAACCAGACCGCCAAGCTCACCGGGATCGCGATCGGCGACATGAAGGTGAATCCGGCGGAGATCGGCGGCGGCTTCGGCGGCAAGACGGTGGTCTACGTCGAGCCGGTGGCGATGCTGCTCTCGAGGAAGAGCGGCCACCCGGTGCGCCTCGGGCTCGCCCGCGAGGACGTGTTCAAGGCCACCGGACCGACCTCAGGCGCCTCGATGGACGTCAAGGTCGGGGTCAAGCGCGACGGCACCATCACCGCCGCCGAGGCGACGCTGCGCTACCAGGCCGGCGCCTTCCCCGGATCGCCGGTGATGAACGGCTGCATGTGCGCCTTCGCCCCCTACGCGATCCCCAACCAGCGCACCACGGGCTACGACGTCGTCTGCAACCGGCCGAAGGCCGCCGCCTACCGTGCCCCGGGCTCGCCGATCTCCGCCTTCGCGGTCGAGAGCACCCTCGACATCGCGGCGAAGACCATCGGCATGGACCCGGCCGAGCTGCGCCTGAAGAACGCGGCGACCCCCGGCACGCAGATGGTCTACGGGCCGAAGCTCGCTCACGGCGGCTACGTCGAGACGGTCCAGGCGATCCTCGACCACCCCGGCTACAAGGCCCCGCTCGGCCCGAACCAGGGCCGGGGCGTCGCCTCGGGCTACTGGTTCAACGGCGCAGGCGACTCCGGCGCGACGATCGCCGTCAACGCCGACGGCAGCGTGACCATCGCGACGGGCAGCCCGGACATCGGCGGCTCGCGCGCCTCGATGGCGATCATGGCCGCCGAGACCCTCGGCATCGACTACTCGGTGATCCGCTCGCTCGTGGTCGACACCAGCTCGGTCCCCTACTGTCACGTCACGGGCGGCTCGCGCGTGACCTTCGCCACCGGCCTCGCGGTGATCGACGCCTGCAACAAGGTGATCGAGGACATGCGCCGGCGCGCGGCGCTCATCTGGGACGTGGACGTCGAAGGCGTGGTCTGGGAGGACGGCGCGGCGCGCCCGGCGAGCAGCAACGTCGGCGACTTCGAGCCGCTCACGTTCAAGGAGATCGCGGCGAAGTTCAGCGCGACCGGGGGCCCGATCGGCGCGACGGGAACGGTCAACGCGGGCGGCCAGGCGCCCGGCTTCTCCACCCAGTTCTGCGACGTCGAGGTCGACCCGGAGACGGGCCACGTGAAGATCCTGCGCTTCGTCGCCGCCCAGGACGTCGGGCGCGCGATCCATCCGAGCTACGTCGAGGGCCAGATCCAGGGCGGCGTCGTGCAGGGGATCGGCTGGGCGCTGAACGAGGAGTACATCTACGACGACGAGGGGCGCCTCGCCAACGCCGGTTTCCTCGACTACCGGGTCCCGGTAGCCTCCGACGTGCCGATGATCGAGCCGATCCTCATCGAGGTGCCCAACCCCAATCATCCGTTCGGTGTGAAGGGCGTGGGCGAGGTCAACATCTGCCCGCCGATGGCCGCCATCGCCAACGCGATCGCGAACGCCACGGGCCGGCGCATGTGCGAGCTGCCGATCTCGCCGCCGAAGCTCCTCGCGGCCCTGGACCACCGCGAGGGCGGCGAGCTTTGACCGTGCGCGTGGTGCTCTCGACCGGGGACAGCCTGCAGCTCACCGGCGGAGAGCGGGAGTTCGAGGTCGACGCGCGCAACCTGCGCGGGGTGATCGCCGAGATGGAGACACGCTATCCGGGGATCGGCGAGTACCTCGAGGAGGAGACCACGGTCGCCATCGACGGCGAGATCCACGAGACCGCGTACTTCCAGCCGCTGCGAGAGGGCGCGGAGATCTACTTCCTGCCCAAGATCGAGGCCGGCTGAGCGCGCCCGCGCGCGACCGCACCGATGAGGCTGCCGAGGATGGCCCAGCATGGCCGCAGGCCGCCCGCGAGCAGGCTGCCGTGAGCGGGGACGGCGCCGAGGAGCTCACCCGGGCGCGCCGCTTCCTGCGCGACGCGAAGCGCGTCCTGGCGCTCACCGGTGCCGGGATCTCCACCGAGTCGGGGATCCCCGACTTCCGCGGGCCCCAGGGCGTGTGGACCCGCGATCCGGAGGCGGAGAAGCTCTCCAACATCGACTACTACCTCTCGGATCCGGCGATCCGGGCCAAGGCGTGGCGCTCGCGGCTCGCATCGCCCGCCTGGACGGCGCGCCCGAACGCCGGCCATGCCGCCCTCGTCGCCCTCGAGGAGCGCGGCAAGCTCGCCGCGGTCATCACCCAGAACACCGACGGGCTGCACCAGGTCGCCGGCAACCGTCCGGACCGGGTCATCGAGATCCACGGCACGGTCCGGCACGTGCGCTGCATGTCCTGCGCGTACCGGGTGCCGATGGAGGTGGTGGCGGAGCGCCTGCACGCCGGGGAGGCGGACCCGGACTGCCCGGACTGCGGCGGGATCCTGAAGTCCGCGACGATCTCCTTCGGCCAGAGCCTGGTGCCGGAGGATCTGGCGCGAGCGGAGGAGGCGGCGCGGAGCTGCGACCTGCTCCTCGCGATCGGCTCGACCCTCTCGGTCTATCCGGTCGCGGGCGTCGTGCCCGTGGCTCGCTCTTGCGGCGCGCGCATCGTCATCGTCAACGCGGCCCCGACCGAGATGGACGACCTCGCCGACGTGGTGCTTCGCGGAGGGATCGGTGAGCTGCTACCGGCGCTGATCGCCGGGACCAACTGAGCGCCCGCGCCCACCGCCCGTGGCGCGATCGCGTCGCCAGCGCCTCGGCGAGATCCCGCAGGTCGGGGGCGTCGTGCCTCAGCCCACGCAGTCCTCGGCTCGCGGCTGCCACGCGCGGGCGCGGGCGCGCGCCTCGGCGATGTCCGCCTCGGTCATCGCGACCTCCAGCGTCATCATCTCCTCGCTCGCCTCTATGCCCCCCGCCTGGGCCAGCAGGTACCACTTGTAGATCTCGACGTTGTTCGGGCTCGCGTCGAAGGCGCTGCGCTGCATGCTGGTGGCAAGCCAGTACTGGGAGGCGGCCTCGCCGCACTCCGCGCGGCGTAGCCGACGGTCGAAGGCCACGAGCTCGTCCTCGCGCATCCCGGAGTCGAAGGGGCTCCGGGCGTCGGCCTGGCTGATCGCGGTCGCACCGACCACCATCGGGACGGCGTTGAGGGCAGCGGTGGCAGGGCAGCCCACCAGGGCGGCCGACGTCAAGGTGATCGCGACCGCCCCGGCAAGACGACAGCCGTCCAAAGCAGTCTCCGCAGGACTCGTATGACCCGGAAGCATGGCGCACGCCGCGTCCTTGCGCCACCTCGGTCAATCTCGCTCAGAACGCCTGGCAGTCGATTCTGGAGGCCGAGAACGACGACGCCTCTACCGGCCCAGCCAAGCTCGAGATCACCAGCTCACTCGGTGGCGGCAGGCTCGAAATCCGCGTGCACGACAGCGGTCCGGGGATCCCCGCGGAAGCGATGGCGAAGGTCTTCGAGCCGCTCTACAGCACGCGGAGCTTCGGAATCGGGCTCGGGTTGCCGCTGGTCAGGCAGATCGCCGAAGGACACGGCGGCGGTGTCGAGCTGCGCAGCGAGGCGGGCGAGGGCACGCTCGCGACGCTCTGGATTCCCGCGACGCGCGCCCCCTGAGCGCGACGACGGTCGCCGTCGCCATCGAGGAGCCCTGCGCTGCGTCCCCGTCCAAGGTCGGCGCGGCAGTGAGCGAGAGCACCGGGCGACCGTGGCGGGGGCCGGCCGGAATCGCGGATACTCGCCGGAGACAACCGGTCGCAGGAGCCCGCCCGCATGCACGCGGTCGACGCCGATGCAGCACGTCGCTACGCCTCCGAGGGTTTCCTGTGCCCGGTGGACGCGCTCTCGCGCGAGGAGGCCTCCGGCTGCGCGAGCGCCTCGAGCACTTCGAGCGCCGCGGGATGAGCGCGAGCAGCCTGGTCTCGCCGCGCGGCAGATCGAGGTCGCACGCTTCGACGACCCGGTGGGGAGCACGCGCCGTCCCATGAAGCCCTTTGTCTACACGGGCCTCGCCTCGCGCGTGGTGTTCGGCGCCGGCACGCTCGCGACCGTGGCCGACGAGGCCGCGGCGCTCGGCATCGAGCGCGCGCTGATCCTCGCCACGTCGCACCGGCGCGAGCAGGCGGAGCGGGTCTGCGCTGCGCTCGGCGAGCGCGGCGCTGCGGTCTTCGCCGGCGCCACCATGCACACGCCGGTCGAGGTGACCACCGAGGCCATGCGCACCGTCGAGGCCGAGGCCATCGACGGCACCGTGGCCATCGGCGGCGGCTCGACCATCGGTCTCGGCAAGGCCATCGCGCTGCGCACGGACCTGCCGCAGATCGCCGTCCCGACCACCTACGCGGGCTCGGAGATGACGCCGATCCTCGGCGAGACCGAGGGGGGCAGGAAGACCACCCGGCGCTCGACGAAGGTGCTGCCTGAGACCGTCGTCTACGACGTCGACCTGACGCTCACGCTGCCCGCGGCGCTCTCGGGGACCAGTGGCATCAACGCGATCGCGCACGCGGTCGAGGCGCTCTACGCGAAGGACCGTAACCCCATCACCTCCCTCATGGCCGAGGAAGGGGTGCGCGCACTCGCCGGCGCCCTGCCCCGGATCGTCGCCGATCCGCACGCCCCGGGTCCACGCGCGGACGCGCTCTACGGCGCGTGGCTGTGCGGCGCCTGTCTGGGCGCGGTCGGCATGGCGCTGCACCACAAGCTCTGCCACACCCTCGGCGGCACCTTCGACCTGCCGCACGCCGAGACCCACACCGTGGTGCTGCCCCACGCGACGGCCTACAACGCGCCCGCCGCGCCGGAGGCGATGGCCGTGCTCGGGCGCGCCCTGCGCAGCGACGATCCGCCGCAGGCCCTGTTCGAGCTCGCCGGCGCCGTCGGCGCGCCGCGCGCGCTCGAGGCCATCGGCATGCCCGAGGACGGCATCGGACGCGCCGCGGCGCTCGCGCTCGAGAGCCCCTACTGGAACCCGCGTCCCGTCGAGAAGGACGCCATCACCGCGCTGATCGGACGCGCGTGGTCTGGCGCGGCGCCGGCCGCCTGAGCGCACGGCAGCACACGAGAAACGAGGAGACACGGGCATGCAGCGCAGGAGACCCGTCGTGACACGCACGACCATCGACCGGCGCCGGGTCCCCGGCGCCACCACGGGCGCGTTCGGCGTCGCAGCCCTCGGCACGCTGCCGATGCCCGCCTCCTCGGCGACCCGGACCGTCGAGCCCGGCTAGGAGCCCCCCATGACCCGCGAAGCCTTCATCTGCGATGCCGTGCGCACGCCCATCGGGCGCTACGCGGGCGCCCTCGCCCAGGTGCGCACCGACGATCTCGCGGCGCATCCGATCGCAGCCCTGCTCGAGCGCAACCCCGATCTCGACCCCGCAGCGATAGACGAGGTGATCCTCGGCTGCGCCAACCAGGCCGGAGAGGACAACCGCAACGTCGCGCGCATGGCGACGCTGCTCGCCGGGCTCCCCGAGAGCGTGCCCGGCGCGACCGTGAACCGGCTCTGCGGCTCCGGCCTCGACGCCCTCGGCACCGTGGCGCGCGCGATACGGTCCGGTGAGATCGATCTCGCCATCGCGGGCGGCGTGGAGAGCATGAGCCGCGCGCCCTTCGTGATGGGCAAGGCCGACAGCGCGTTCTCGCGCGGCGCCGAGATCCACGACACGACGATCGGCTGGCGCTTCGTCAACCCACTGATGAAGGCGCGCCACGGCATCGACTCGATGCCGGAGACGGCGGAGAACGTCGCAGAGGAGTTCCAGATCTCGCGCGCCGATCAGGACGCCTTCGCCGCACGCTCCCAGGCCCGGGCCGCGAAGGCCATCGAGAGCGGGCGCCTCGCTCGCGAGATCGCGCCGGTCACGATCCCTCGTTGCAGGGGCGACCCGGTGGTGGTCGAGCGCGACGAGCACCCGCGACCGGACACCACGCTCGAGGCGCTGGCGAAGCTGCGCGCGCCGTTCCGCGAGGGCGGCACCGTGACCGCTGGCAACGCCTCGGGCGTGAACGACGGCGCAGCCGCGATTGTCGTCGCGAGCGCCGAGGCGGCGGAGCGCCACGGCCTCGTGCCACGAGCGCGCGTCGTCGCCATGGCGACCGCCGGCGTCGCGCCGCGGGTCATGGGCATCGGCCCGGCGCCGGCGACCCGCCGCCTCCTCGAGCGCACGGGCCTCGGCATCGACGAGGTGGACGTCATCGAGCTGAACGAGGCGTTCGCGAGCCAGGCGCTCGCGGTGCTGCGCGAGCTGGGCGTCGACGACGACGCCGAGCACGTCAATCCGAACGGCGGCGCGATTGCCCTCGGCCACCCCCTCGGCATGTCCGGCGCGCGTCTCGCGCTGACCGCGACCGAGGAGCTGCACGCGCGCGGCGGGCGCCTCGCCGTGGCAACCATGTGCATCGGCGTCGGGCAGGGCATCGCCGCCCTGATAGAGAGAGTCTGAGCGCGAGGACGAGATACCTTCCGGTCGAGGTGGTCGACGGCGAGGTGCGCATCGCCGCGGGACCCTGACCGGCGCCACCGCCTGGCGAGCGATCCCCCGCGGGCCACGTGTATGATCGCGTGGTGCGTGAAGGAGTGACGCCCCCGTGCTCGAGCCCGTAGCCACCCTCCGATTTCGGCCCTTCCTCTTTGCTGCACTGCTCGGTGCCTGTCTGACAGCCGGGAGCGCCACGACGGCACGTGCGGCTGAGCTCGAGCCACCGACGGGCCGCGTCGTGCTCCGGCTCTCCGGCGCCATCGGTATACGCAACGACGGCGATGCAGCGGCCTTCGACCGCGCGCAGCTCGAGGCCTTCCCCCAGACCACCGTACGCACGGAGACGCCGTGGACCGACGGGATGGTCGAGTTCCGCGGTCCCCTCGCGAGGGACGTGCTCGCTGCCATCGGCGCCAGTGGTGAACGAGTTCGGGCGACGGCAATCAACGACTACGCGGTCCATATCCCGCTCGCCGACTTCGAAGCCTACGACGTCATCCTCGCCCTGCGCCGCGACGGCGAGCCGATGCGGGTGCGCGACCGGGGTCCGATCTGGGTGATCTATCCCTGGAGCGACCACGGGGAGCTCAATACGGACATCTACCACGGTCGCTCGATCTGGCAGCTGAGATCCCTGGTCGTCGAGTGAGGCGCGCGATCCGGGGGCTCGTCTACGCCGTTCTGCTCGCCGGCGTGGTCTTCTCGCTCGTCAGCGCGATCGCGCTTCTCAGGGATGCGCGCGAGGACGTCGAGCGCTCCTACGCCTGGGGTCGAGACGACACGGTCTGGTACGCGAACCAGTTCCAGCTCGAGCTCGGGGATCTCATCGACGCGCTGGAGCGCTTCCGCGCGGGTCCCGAGCGCACAGGCGCGGAGGAGGTCGTCGAGCGATTCGACGTGTTCTGGAGTCGGATCGAGTTCGCGGGAAGCGGCCCTCTCGGGAAATCGTACATCGATCTGGAACGCGCTCCGGCTATCGTCGCCGAGGCCAGGCGCGTCCTCGAGGAGCTCGACCCCGCGCTCGCCGATCCCTCCGCCCTCGGCCGCGCTTCCTTGCAGCGGATCACCGATCGCCTGCGCACGCTCCGCATCGGCTTCAAGGATCTCTCGGTTCAGGCGGTGGTGCGGCGCCAGCGAGACAACTCGGCGAACTACGAGCGCCAGGTCGCCTACGCCTCGCGCATCGAGCACCTGCTCCTCGGGCTCCTCGTGTTCAGCACCGGCATGGCGCTGGTGCTCCTGGTCGACAGGACCCGGCTCGCCACCGTCAAGACCGAGCTCGAGCGCCGCTTCCGCGCGAGCATGCGCGAGCTCGAGGAGAGCGAGCAGCGCTACCGCCACATCGTGGAGAACGCCCCGGAGGCGATCGTGGTGCTCGACGTCGAGAAGGGAACCTTCGTCGACGTCAACGACAACGCCTGCGCGATGTTCGGGCTCTCGCGCGATGCGCTGCTGGAGCGCGGACCCGGCGAGCTGAGCCCGCCGGTCCAGCCCGACGGCCGGTCCTCCCTGGAGGCGGCCCGGGAGTACGTCATGCGGGCGGTCGAGGGCGAGGCGCTCGCCTTCGACTGGGTGCACGCCGACGGCGCAGGCAGGGACATCGAGTGCGAGATCCGCATCGTCCGCATGCCCTCGGCGGAGGCGGTCCTCGTGCGCGGCAGCATCATCGACGTCACCGCGCGCCGTGACGTCGAGCGCGAGCTCGCCCGCTACCGCGATCGGCTCGAGGCGCTGGTCGAGGAGCGCACCGACGAGCTGATGAACACCCAGCAGGAGCTCATGCGCAGCGAGCGCCTGGCCGCGATCGGCGAGCTGATCGGGACCGTCTCCCACGAGCTGCGCAATCCGCTCGGCACGGTCTCTGCGAGCTTCGACGTGCTGCGCCGACGCCTCGGCGACGTCGACGGGGATACGGTGCGCGTGCTCGAGCGCATCGAGCGCAACATCGCACGGTGCGTGCTCATCATCAGCGAGCTCCTCGACTACGCACGCATGCGCGATCTCACGCGCTCGCCGGTGAACGTGGACCGCTGGCTCTCGCACCTGCTGGGCGAGACGGAGGTCGGCGCAGGGATTCGGCTGACCCACCGGCTCGAGGCGGGGGTCGAGACCAGCCTGGATCCGGACCGGGCCCGCCAGGCGGTGGTGAACCTGGTGCAGAACGCCGCCCAGGCGCTCGCCGAGGGCGAGGCGCCGGGCGGTGAGATCTGCGTGAGCACCCGGGTCGAGGCCGGGTGGCTCGAGATCGAGGTCGCCGACAACGGCCCGGGGATCCCCGCGGAGGTGGGCGATCGGATCTTCGAGCCGCTGTTCAGCACCCGACCCTTCGGCGTCGGCCTCGGTCTGCCGCTGGTCCGGCGCATCGCCGAGCAGCACGGCGGCGAGCTCCGGCTCGAGAGCGCCCCCGGCGAGGGCGCGAGATTCACGATCCGACTGCCCGTGGCCGACGCGGCCTGAGCGGCGGCGACCACGCCCGCGTGCACCTGGTCGCCGCCGTGCCGGATACAGCGCGGTCGCCGTGAGCTCCCCGAGGGCTCTGGCGTGAATAGCTTTGCCATCTGGAGCGCTGAGGCGCCCGGACTGGCAAGGCGCGAGGAGGGCGCATGGTCGCTCTACGCAACCGACGAGCAACGCAGCCAGGCGGGATGGATCGGCGCTCCAGATGGTGAAGCTATTCACGCCAGAGCCCTGAGGGGGGAACTCGGAGGCGAAGGCAGGGGCGAGCGCTCGGAAGAGGCGCTCACGCTCCGCCAGGCGCGCCGCCTGGCGCTCGCGCGCGCCGGGCTCCTCGCGCCGACGGCCACCGGGCTCCCGGCGAGCGCGCGCGGCCGCGGTCGCAGGGCGCGGGCGGCGTGTCATCGCGTGATCGAGCGCTTCGGCTACCTGCAGCTCGACTCGATCCCGGTGAGCGGCGCGCGTACCCACGCCATCGTGCTCGCCTCACGGCTCCCGGGCCTCGACGCGTCCCTCGCCGAGACGCTGCTCGCGCCGGGCGAGCCGCTCTTCGAGTACTGGGGTCACGAGGCGTCCTGGCTGCCGATGAGCCTGTACCCGAGCTTCGCGTTCCGGCGCCGGGACTTTCGCATCCATCCCTGGTGGGGCGACCTGCTCGGCGAGCACCGGGCGCTCGCCGACGCGATCGTCGATCGCATCGCGCGCGAGGGACCGCTGCGCTCGATGGACCTCGAGGGCGAGAGCGGGAAGGCGATGTGGCACACGAAGCTCGCCTCGCGGGTCGCCGAGGCACTGTGGTCCGCCGGCGTGCTCGCGGTGCGCGAGCGCCGGGGCTTCCTGCGCCACTTCGACCTCTCCGAACGCGTGATCCCCGAGTCGGTCCGCAGCGAGCGTGTCGACGACGACACGGCGCTCGAGACACTGCTGCTCAAGGCTCTCGAGGGCCACGGCTGGGCCACCACCGGCACCCTCGCCGCGACCTGGCGCCTGCGCAACATGCGACCCGCCGTCGACGCGGCGCTCGCGCGCCTCGTCGAGCGCGCACGGGTGGTGCCCTGCGCCCTCGAGAGCGGGAAGCGGCGCATCGCCGGCTGGGTCCGCCCGGACGATCTCGACGCCCTCCCCGAGCTCGAGCGCCTGCGCCCGCGCCGCGCCCGCGGCGTGCTGCTCTCACCCTTCGACCCTGTGCTGTGGGATCGAGGGCGCGTGCAGACGCTGTTCGGCTTCGAGCAGGTGCTGGAGATCTACAAGCCGGCGCACCAGCGGCGCTACGGCTACTACTGCCTGCCGGTGCTCGGTGGCGATGGTCTCGTTGCCCGGGTCGATCTGAAGGCCGACCGCGACGCGGGCACCGTGCGCATGCTCGCCTGCCACTACGAGCGCGCCGCCCCGAGCGGCAGGCCGGCGGCGCACGACGCGGCGGCCGTGCGCAGCGCCTTCGAGCGCTTCGCCGCCCACGTCGGGCTGGCCGACGGGGGGACAGGCTGAGCGGGCCGACCTCGGTGCCGCCGCTGGCCGTGACCGCGACGTGCACGGCCCGAGCCGGCGTGCACCGGGAGAGGTCCGGCGTCTGCGTGCCGGACCTCGATCGGACGGCTGGCCGTTCGGTATCTTGCGTGATCTCTCGCGACGCGCCCGGAGACCCGAGATGGCCGTGCCCGACCTGCTCTTCGACGGACCCGATGACGCGCCCACGACCATCGTCCTCGCCCACGGCGCCGGCGCCCCGATGGACAGTCCGTTCATGGACACGATGGCGAGCGCGCTCGGCGAGGCCGGGCACCGGGTCGCGCGCTTCGAGTTCCCCTACATGGCCGCGCGCCGCGCCGACGGCAGGCGCAGGCCGCCGAGCGGCGAGGCCCGGCTTCGCGAGAGCTGGATGGCGGTGATCGAGCACCTCGGAGCCGCCTCGATCGTGATCGGCGGCAAGTCCCTCGGCGGGCGCATCGCCACGATGGTTGCCGACGCAGCGGGCGTGCGCGGCGTGGTGTGTCTCGGCTACCCGTTCCACCCGCCGGGCAAGCCCGATCGCACGCGCACGGCGCACCTGGGGACGCTGCGCACGCCGGCGCTGGTGTGCCAGGGGACGCGCGATCCGTTCGGGACCCGGGAGGACGTGGCGGGCTACGCGCTCGCGGGCACGATCGCCGTGCACTGGCTCGAGGACGGTGACCACGGCTTCAAGCCGCGCAAGGCCTCGGGACGCACGGAGGCGCAGAACATCGCCGAGGCGGCGGAGGCCGTCGACCGGTTCGTGAAGGGACTGAGCTGACGGGGCGTCGCCGGCGCGGATATCCCGCGCCGGCTACCGGTCGCGGCGGGCGTCGGTCGACGCCCGCGAGGGCAGCCTGGAGGGCTTGCCCCGAGCGCTACCTCAGGCGGCCACCTCGATGCGCCGCGGCGCGACCTGCGCCTTCTTCGGGATCGTCACCTCGAGCACGCCGTGCTTGCCCTGGGCGGAGATCCTCTCCGCGTCGGCGCTCTCGGGGAGCGTGAAGCGGCGGTGGAAGGTGCCGTGCAGGCGCTCGACACGCCGGAACCGGCCTTCGTCCTCGTCGCGCTTCTCGACGGTGCGCTCGCCCTTGATGGTGAGGACGTTCTTCTCGGTCGTCACCTCGATGCTCTCCGGGTCCACACCGGGAACGTCGGCGGCGATCACGAAGCGATCGGCCTCCTCGCGGATATCGACGGCCGGCGCCCACGCGCTCGGCACGGCGCTCGCATCGCGCACCCTCGCGGGGAACTCGCCGATCGCACGATCCATCTCGTCGCGCAGCCGGCGGAACGCGCCGAAGGGCTCGTAACGGGTCATGGTGCTCATGTGCTTCTCTCCGTGTATCTTGGTTCGGCGTCTCGCCGGATGACCGCTAGATTGGTCCTCGCGCGGCCTTTTCAAGACCGCGGGTCTCGCGTGACCATTGTTCGCGTGACCGGTCTTCGCGTGACCAGAGCTCGAGCCCACCGGGATGCACGAGTACGCAACGATCCTGATCACCCTCGGCGCGCTGTTCATGCTCGGCATGGCGACCGACGTGCTCGGGCGCCACACGCCGCTGCCGCGGGTCACGCTGCTGCTGGTGCTCGGCTTCCTGATCGGACCGTCGGCGCTCGGACTGCTGCCGGAGGTGGGGGCGGAGATCGTCGACCTCGTCTCCGTGATGGCGCTGGTGATGATCGGCTTCCTCATCGGCGGCACCCTGACGCGCAAGTCGCTGCGCGCCCACGGGCGGCGCGTGCTGATCGTCTCGGCTGCGATGGTGCTGGCGACGGTCGCGATCGTTGCCCTCGGGCTGCTGGCCCTCGGCACGCCCCTCGCCGTTGCGCTGCTGCTCGCCGGGATCGCCCCGGCGACCGATCCGGCAGCCACCGCCGACGTCGCCCGCGAGGCCGGCGCGAAGGGCCCGTTCACCGAGACGCTGATGGGGATCGTCGCCGTCGACGATGCCTGGGGCCTGCTGGCATTCACCCTGATGCTCGCCGTCGTCAGCACCGTCGAGGCGGGAGCCGTCGGCGGCGCGAGCGTCGGAGCCATCGTCACCCACAGCGCCTGGGAGATCGGCGGCGCCCTCGCCCTCGGGCTCGGCCTCGGGCTGCCGATGGCCTATCTCTCCGGGCGCATCCGCAAGGGCGAGCCGCTCCAGGCGGAGGCGCTCGGCATGGTGTTCCTGTGCGGCGGGCTGGCCCTCGCGCTCGAGGTCTCCTTCGTGCTGGCTGCGATGGCGATGGGCGCGACGGTGAGCAACCTCGCGCGGCACCACCGGCGGCCCTTTCACGCGATCGAGGGGATCGAGTGGCCTTTCCTGGTGCTGTTCTTCGTGCTGGCCGGTGCGTCGATGGAGCTCGCGACGCTCCACCAAGCCGGACTCGCGCTCACCGGCTATCTGGTGCTGCGGGTCGCGGGACGCCTCGCGGGCGCCTGGGCGGGCGGCGCGCTCGCCGGCGACGCCCCCGCCGAGCGCTGGTGGCTCGGTCTCGCCATGCTCCCGCAGGCCGGCGTCGCGCTCGGCATGGCGCTGATCGCGGTGCAGCGCGTGCCCGAGATCGGCGCGGTGATCATGCCGGTGGTGGTCGCCGCGACGGTGCTCTTCGAGATCGTCGGCCCGGTGATCACCCGTCAGGCGCTGCGGCGCACGGGCGAGGCGTGAGCGCCCGAGCCGTGTGATCGCGGCACGGCGTCGCGTGGCCGAGCCGCGTTACCCCGAGCGCATCTGTCCCGCAGGGGCCAGCCGCGGCAGGAAGTCGAAGGCGATGCTCAGCCGCTCGGCGTCGGCCTCGTAGGGGATCGTGCGGTGGTAGAGATAGGACGGGAAGAGCACGAGCGTGCCCTCGCGCGGACGCACCAGCCGGTGGGCCTGCTCGCCCTCCAGGCGATAGAGCTCGCGCGGCGGCTCCCCGAACTCGAGCCAGCCCTCGGTGTTCGACTCGTCGCTCACCGCCTCCGGCACGCGTGCGTAGTAGACGCCGCTCAGCCAGGCCGCGGGGTGGATGTGCGCCGCCTGGTGTCCCTCGCGGCGCATGAGCACCGCCCAGCAGAAGATCCGCTCGAGATCCGGTGCATCGCGCAGGTACGCGTGATCGATGGGACGGTCGACGAAGCGTACCGACGCCTCCCAGAGCAGCGCCTCGAACGCGGCGAAGGGCCCACGCTCGCCGGCGAAGAGGTTCCCGGTGTGGTGCCCGTTGCGCGTCGCGTGGCTGCTCGGCGACTCGGCGAGGGAGGGGTGCGCGCGCACGTGCGCCTCGAGCGCGCGGTTGAACGCGGTGACGCTCTCGAAGCCCTCCGGGGCCTCGATCTGCTCGATCATCGGGAGGGGCTCGAGGCCGAGGAGCTCGGCGGCGCGCGCGTGCTCGCCGAGCTCGTGGAGGATCATTCCCTTCGCCGCGAGCAGGGTGCGCTCGGTCGGATGCGCGGCGAGATAGCGCTCGCAGATCTCCAGCGCGGCCTCGGGCTCGCCGCGCTCCAGAGCGACGCGCACGCGCCGGTCGTGGGCGAGGACGATGGGCGGCGCGAGCCCCACCGCGCGCGCGAGCGCCGCGTCGGCCTCCTCGAGCCGACCGAGCTCGAGCAGGCGCTCTCCGTGGCACAGGTGCGCCTGTGCAGAATCCGGGGCGAGGGCGAGCGCCGCGCCCGCCGCCTCGAGGGCCTCGTCGGCGCACCGCGCGGCCGCGAGCGTGGCGGCGAGCTGCACCGCGACCTCCGGTGAGCGGGGAAAGCGCTCGCGTGCCTCGCGCAGGCGCTCGAGCGCCGCATCGGAGCGTCCGGTCTCCTCGAGGACCCGGGCGAGCTGGCACAAGGGGCCGGGCTCCGCGAGCTCCGCGCCGAGCAGCCGCTCGAGGAGCGCCTCGGCCTCCGGGAAGCGCCCGAGCCCGATGAGCCACTCGATGCGCTCACCGAGAACGGCGGGGGATCCTCCTGCGAGATCCTCGGCCGCACGGAGGTGCTCGTCGGCGAGATCGGCGTCACCGGTGCCCGCGTGTGCCCGCGCTGCGCACAGCCGCGCCTGGAGGTGCTCGGGGCTCGCCGCGACGATCGCCTCGGCGAGCGCCGCCGCGCGCGGAAGCGCGCCGCGAAGCATGGCGAGCGCGGCGAGGTTCATGCGCGCGTCGACGGAGCCGGGGTCGACCGCGAGCAGACGCTCGTAGGCCTGCTCCGCTTCCTCGTGTCGCCCGTCGTGCTGGAGCGCCACGCCGAGGTTGAACAGCGCGTCCGTCGAGCGGGCGTCGATCGCGAGCGCGCGCTCGGCAGCCTCCACCGCCTGGTCGGGTCGCCCGACGGCGAGATGCACCGAGCCGAGGTTCAGCCATCCCGAGAGCGCCCCGGGATCGGCCCGGACCGACGCCTCGAGCAGGTTCGCGGCGGGCTCGAGGCGGCCGTTCGCGTAGTGAATCGTGCCCATCAGCCGCAACGCCTGGGCGTCGCCGGGCACGTCGTCGAGCACCCCCTGGAGCACCTGCGTCGCCTCGTCCCAGGCACCGGCGTGCATGTGCCCGATCGCCTGCTCGATCCTCGGATTCGTCATCGACCGTCCACTCCCGATCTTCGCTCGCGACCCGGCTCGCCATCCGGAAGGCGATCGGCCCGCCGTCTTCGCGCAGAGGCTACCAACGCGGCGTCGCGGACACTACCGGAGCGGCGCGCGTGGATCCTTGATTTCAACCGATTCGCCCAAAGATCGAAGGTGTCCGGATGGACGACCGTGAGTCGGCTGAGGGCTCTGGTCAGAATGAGTTTGCCATCTGGGGCTCGAGACGCCCGGCTGGCAAGGCGCGAGGAGGGCGAATGGTCACGCCCGTCAGCCGACGAGCAACGCAGCAGCCGGGATGGGTCGGCGGCCCGGATGGTGAAGTCATTCTGACCAGAGCCCCGAGGGGCGTGGCATGCGATTCAAGGACTACTACCAGACGCTCGGCGTCGGGCGCGAGGCCGAGCCCGACGCGATCAAGCGTGCCTATCGCCGCCTCGCGCGGAAGTTCCACCCGGACGTGAGCACCGAGCCCGACGCCGAGGAGCGCTTCAAGGAGCTCGGCGAGGCCTACGAGGTCCTCAAGGATCCGGACAAGCGCGCGGCCTACGACGCCTTCGGCGCCGACTGGCAGGCCGGGCAGGAGTTCCGTCCGCCGCCGGACTGGCCCGGCGACTTCGCGTTCTCCGACGGTGGGTTCTCCGACCGCGGGTCCCCTGATGGTGGGTTCTCTGGCGGGGACTTCTCGGGTCGTTACTCGGGCGGGCCCGCGAGCGGCGAGTTCAGCGAGTTCTTCGAGTCCCTGTTCGGCCGCGCCGCGGGCCGGCGCTCCGATCGGAGGGCGCGGAGCGGTCACCCCGACCCGCGCATTCGCGGCGAGGACGTCCATGCGCGCGTCACGATCCCGGTCGAGGATGCCTACGCCGGCGCCACGCGCCGGCTGACCCTGCAGGCTCCCGAGCTCGACGGCGCCGGGCACGTCAGGCCGCGCACGCGCACGCTCGAGGTCCGGATCCCCGCGGGCGTCACCGAGGGACAGCGGGTCCGGCTCGCAGGCCAGGGCGGCCCCGGCGTGGGCGGCGCGCCGGCCGGGGACCTCTACCTCGAGGTCGCGCTCGAGCCCCATCCGCTGTACCGGGTCGAAGGGCGCGACGTGTACGTCGAGGTCCCCGTCGCCCCGTGGGAGGCGGCGCTCGGGCGCACGGTCACGGTGCCCACGCTCGGCGGCAAGGTGAAGCTCGCGATCCCCGCGGGCTCGCAGTCCGGCGCACGCCTTCGCCTCGCCGGTCGCGGCCTGCCGGGCAGACCGGCCGGAGATCAATACGCCGTGCTCTCGATCGTGCTACCCAGCGCGAGGAGCGAGAGGGCACGCGCCCTGTTCGAGCAGATGGAGCGCGAGATCCCCTTCGACCCGCGCGCGGAGCTCGGTGACTGAGGCACGCACCGGGATTGCGAGACGGGAGTCGAGCGCAACGGCGGAATCGACGGCAGAACCGACGCAAACAGGAGAACGCGATGAGCACGCTGGATCAGCTCAGAGAAGGCCTCACCCGGGCCTGGGAGACGGTGACCGAGGGCTGGCGCGAGCTGGTCGAGCGCGCGGGCGATGCGCTCACGCGCTTCCACCACAAGCACGGCGGCACCGAGCTCGAGACGCGCGAGGAGCGCATCGCACGCCAGGGCGCGCGCTGGGGCGTGCTCGCCGCGGAGGTGAAGCTCACCGACGACGAAGTCGAGGTCGACATCGAGGTGCCGGGCATGGACTCGCACGACTTCGAGCTCGACGTGGTCGACGACGTGCTCGTGATCCGCGGCGAGAAGCACGTCGAGCGCGAGCGCAACGAGGGCCGCTACCACGTCATGGAGCGCGCCTACGGCGCCTTCGAGCGAGCCGTGCGGCTCCCGGCGCCGGTCGACGATGGGCGCGCGAAGGCGACCTACCGGCGCGGCGTCCTGCACGTGCGCCTGCCCCGGAGCAGCGCGTACAAGACGCGGCGGATCGAGGTCAAGACGGGCTGAGGCCCCGCGACGGCCCGAGCGCGGGCCCTGAGCCGGACGCGGCTCAGGCCCCCCGGTCCGCCCCCCGCTGGAGCAGGCGCGCGGCGATGACCAGCACCAGCACCAGGGCGCCGAAGGGATAAGGTTGCCAGCCGAGCGCGAAGGCGGCGAGCGTGGCGCCGAGCAACGTTGCGAGGGCGGCCAGCACGGGATCGCGGAGCATGGACCGCCTTCGATCGCGCCCCCAATCGTCGCCGCTCCCTGTCACGCACGTCCCCTTCGCTTGTCTGACGGGATTTCCGACGAAACCTGTCGACCGGATCACAATGTGTCGACCAGAGCACGTTCGAAGCCCCGGGCCGTGTGACCGCGGTCTCATCTGGCCCACCGCGCACCTTCAAGAATACCGGCATTCGGCCGACAGGATCGTTCGCGCCTACTCGAAAGGCGCGCGACCCACGAGTGCGTCAATGCTCGCAGCAACCGCCCACGTGCGCAGACTCGACCGAGCCGGCTGGCCCCGGTACGAGGAGCAGATCGCCGCGATCGAGCAGTCGAGCTTCGCCGGACTGAGCTGCGAGGACGAAGCTCAGATGCTCTCGATCGTGGACAACCCGCGGTCGGTCTCCTTCGTCGCGCTGATCGGCGGCGAGGTGGCTGGCTACTGCCTGGGCGGGCCCCTCGAGACGTTCTCGCACCTGCCCGGCGTCACCGACGACCCCTACTACGGCACTGCCGAGGTGCTCTACGCGGCGAACCTCGCGGTCGACGACCGCTTCCGCGGGCATGGCCTCGCACGCCGGCTCAAGCGCACGCAGCTCGTGGCCGCGCGCTCGCTCGCCTACCTCTGGATCGCCGGGCGCAACCGGCGCGTCGTCGCCGAGCCGATGTGGCGGCTCAACGAGTCCCTCGGCGCGCACGCGCTCGGGGTCGTGCACGATGCCTACGCGGACGGACCCGAGCCGCGCGAGTGCATCTACTACCACATCGACATCGAGATGGCGTGCCTCGAGATGGCCAGCGAGCAGCGCGTCGCGTCGACCCGCGCTCCCGACCGGCTGCGGGCGGCTGCTGCCCGTCCCGGCACGCACGTCTCCCCGCTCCGCGTCGCGCTGTCGAAGGCGCGCGCGGCCTTCGGCGGCGCCTGAGCTTCACAGCACCACTCAGGCCGCCACTCAGGCCATCGCTCAGGCCATCGCTCAGGCGGGCGGCTTGTAGCCCGAGCCCCCTGCCATCTCCATCGCCTCCTTCGCCTGCGCCGCGCTGAGCAGCAGCGTCGTCCGGTAGTCGCTCGCCACGCCGGTCGCGCCGATCGCCATCGCGAACGCGGCGGCGTTCACCGCGTCGGGCATCTCTATCACCGCGACCACGTCGAACTCGCCGAACGAGAACCACATCCCCTGCAGCTTGCCGCCCATGCGCTTGATGACCGGGCGGATGGCGGCGGCGCGATCGGTCGGGTGCTCGACCATCGCGGCGACCGCGCTCGAGCTGTAGGAGGCCTGAACGAGGTAGAGAGCCATGGTGGTTCCTCCGGTGGCATCGCGGGACGTCCCCCCCGCGCGTCGAAGCTACGCCCCTTTGCGAGCTCCTGGCGAGCGGGCTTTCCGCAGCGGCGGGCCGCGAGGATTTCTCAGGCGGCCGATTCCACTATGCTGGCGCCTCGCGCACCGAAGTGGTCCCGATGACCGCCATTCGCCCCACCCACGTCGTGCTCGTCTGCGCGACCCTGAGCATCGCCCTGAGCTTCGGGAGCCGTCAGTCCTTCGGGCTGTTCGTGGTCCCTGTGAGCCTCGACATGCAGTGGGGGCGAGAGACCTTCTCGCTCGTGATCGCCGTGCAGGCCCTGCTGAACGGGCTCGCAGCGCCCTTCGCCGGGGCGGTGGCGGACCGCTGGGGCGCCTGGCGCACCGTCATGGCAGGCGGCGCGCTGTACTCCGGCGGACTGCTGATCCTGTCGCAGTCGGTGACGCCCGCGGGGATGATGCTCGGCGGCGGCGTGCTCGCAGGGATGGGCCTGTCCGCCTGCGGGCTGCCGGTCCTGCTCTCGGTGGTGGGCCGGAGCGCTCCGCCGGATCGGCGCTCGCTGTGGCTCGGAACCGTCACCGCGGGCGCCACCGCCGGTCAGCTCGTCATCATCCCCCTCGCCCAGTATGCGGTGACCGCCCACGGCTGGGTGGCGGCGCTCTTCGCCCTCGGGCTCGCCGTGTCGCTGATCGTGCCGCTCGCCGCGTGCCTAGGGCTCGCGGCGCGCCGACGGGGCGAGGAGCGTGAAACGCAGAGCCTGCGCGAGGCGCTCGCCGAGGCGCGCACCCACTCGGGCTACCTGCTCCTGACCGTGGGCTTCTTCGTCTGCGGGTTCCAGGTGCAGTTCGTGGCCTCGCACCTGCCAGCCTTCGTCGAGGACGCGGGGCTCGGCAAGGAGCTCGCAGCCACCTCCCTGGTGGTCATCGCCGCGTTCAACATGGCAGGCGCCTGGCTTGCCGGGCTCCTCGGCGGTCGACATCGGAAGAAGTACCTGCTGACCGGGATCTATCTCGCCCGCACGGCGCTGATCGTCGTCTTCGTCTCGCTCCCCGTGAGCGAGCTCTCGGTGCTCGCCTTCTCGGCCATCATGGGCTTCATCTGGCTCGGCACGGTCCCGCTCACGAGCGGCCTCATCGCCCAGGTGTTCGGAGCCCGCTACATGGCGACGCTCTACGCGATCGTCTACCTCAGCCACCAGCTCGGGAACTTCGCCGGCGCCTGGGTCGGAGGCCGCGTCTTCGACGCGACGGGCAGCTACGTGGGCGTGTGGTGGATGGCCGCCGCCCTCGGGATCGTTGCCGCGGTGCTGCACGCACCGATCGACGACCGCCCCGTGGCGCGGCTCACCGGAGCGACGCAGCGCGTCTGAGGAGCGCGCCCGGAGCGATCAGCCAGACAGGTCGTCGTGCTGGGTGGGCGCGTGCGCCGTCTCGCTCCGCGTGGCGCGCTCTTGCCACGCGTAGAGCCCGAGGCCGGCAAGCGCCACGAGGCCAGCGATGACGTAGAGCGAGAGCCTCGCACGCCGTGCCGGACGGCGATGCGCGACACGCGGCCCACCGTTCGGCGGGTCGGCCCGCTCGGCGGCGATCGCCATCAACAGCTCCTCGTCGCGGGCGCGAGATTCCTGCGTCGGGACCGACGGCGGCTCGATCTGCACGCTCAGGGAGGCGACGCATACGGGCGGGTCGTCTCGTCTCTCGCGCCTCATCGCGAGGCCCTCGCGCGCAGCTCCCTCGGTGGACTGACGAGGAAAGGAATCTGTCTAGCCCGCATATTGCACCAGTTCTCGTCGCGAGGGCGCCGAGACGCCTGTAGTTCCAGGCCGCACGGAGCGAGGAACGACGACCGCGTACTTTACGGTACGTTGAGGAGTCCGCAGCGAGTACGGCCTGGAAATGCAGGTGGATCGGCGGCCGCAGCAGAGAATTGGTGCAATATCCGGGCTAGGTTCACTCATCGATTCAGCCTGCCACGGCCCCCCGCCAGATTCCGGGGCGCCGTTCGCAATCCCGTGCACGATCTCGTGCACCGATGGGTCGCACCTCATTCCCTGCATTCGTGTCACCTGTGTCACTCGCATGATTCGGGTGGTGTCGCGTCGTCGCGTGTCACCACCGAGGGCGACGACGTCGGTCGATGCGCAACAGTCGCGCCCGCATCGAGCATAGACGGTCCGCGGCACGGCACCAGTCGCGCCGGCGGGAACCAGTTCGCGCTTCCGCGTCGCGCCGCGGCCGTGGCACGCTCGCGCGGTCGCACGCAGGAGGGCGCACCATGAAGGTCGGATTCATCGGGCTCGGCAACGTCGGCGGGAAGCTCGCCGGCTCGCTGCTGCGCAACGGGGTGGACCTCACGGTCCGTGATCTCGACCGCGATCTCGCCGACCCCTTCCTCGAGGGCGGGGCCGCCTGGGCCGAGAGCCCGGCCGAGATGATGGCGGCGGTCGACGTCGCCATCACCTGCCTGCCCTCGCCGGCCGCCTCCGCCGCGGTGCTCGAGGCCGAGGACGGGCTGCTCGCGTCGATGCGCACGGGCAGCGTCTGGATGGAGATGTCGACGACCGACGAGGCGGAGGTGCGCCGCCTCGGCGCGCTGGTCACCGCCCGCGGCGCCGAGCCCGTCGACTGCCCGGTCTCCGGCGGCTGCCACCGCGCCGGCACCGGCAACATCTCGATCTTCGCCGGCTGCGAGCGCACGACCTTCGAGCGCGTCCTGCCGCTGCTCACCACCATGGGCCGGCGTATCCTGCACACCGGGCCGCTCGCCTCGGCCTCGATCCTCAAGGTCGTCACCAACTACCTCGCCACGGCGAACCTGCTCGCGTGCTGCGAGGCGCTGGTGACGGCGAAGGCGGCGGGGATGGACCTCGACACCACCTACGAGGCGATCCGGATCTCCTCGGGCAACTCCTTCGTGCACGAGACCGAGAGCCAGGTGATCCTCAACGGCTCTCGCGACATCTCCTTCACGATGGATCTCGTGAGCAAGGACATCGGCCTGTTCCAGGCCATCGCCGAGCGGGCCGGCGTGCCCCTCGAGCTGAGCCCGCTCCTGGTGGACGTCTTCCGCGACGGCGAGCGCCGCTACGGCCCGAGGGAGTGGTCCCCGAACATCATCCGCAGGCTCGAGGACGCGACGGGCCTCGACATCCGCGTGCCGGGCTTCCCGGCGGAGATGGTCGACGACGAGCCGGAGGAGCCGGGCCACGAGGTGGTCGCGTCCCGGGGCTGAGTGCCTGTTCCGGGCGCCCACGGGGCGGGCCCGCCGGGCCTCGGAAGAGGGGAACGCGCAGGGCGCCGCGCCGCAGCCACCTGGCCGACCCGGACGGAAGCGAATACGCTGCGCGAACGCGTCCCTTGGCGGGAGCGCGCCCGGAGGGGAGGAATCCATGTCCACGACCAACTACATCATGGTGACCGTCGCCGCCTGTGACCCGACCTACGCGGGCAAGGCCTTCGAGCATATCGGCGGGCTCGCGGCAGATCTGAAGCGCAAGGCCGGCGCCGTGGTGGCGCGCTACGGGGCCGTGGTGACGGGGCTTCACGCCGGCTGCCTGGTGCTCTTCCAGGGCTACGAGGAGATGAACGGCATCGACCGCGCCTTCGGCGTCTACGGCGACTCGTCCGACTACCGCGCGCTGATGGACAGCGGGAAGCTGCAGGTGCGGGTGCGCAACCTGTGGAAGATCGAGCCCCTGCAGCTCGGGAGCCCGTCCGCCGACGATCCCGCCTACGGCGTCATCACGCGCTTCTCGGCCCCGGGGCTGATGCTCGAGCAGATGCAGGAGCTGGTGCCGATCTTCGAGGGCAACGGGGCGATGATCATGCGCTACGGGACCCTGATGACCGGGGAGAACGCCGGCAAGCGCCTGCTCGGCGTCACCTACCCGTCGATGGACGCGATCGAGAAGACCTACGACGGGCTGCGCGAGAGCGACGTGTACAACACGATGCTCGGAGAGGTCGAGCTGGAGCTGCGGGACATCATCCGCTTCGTGGGATAGACGGCCCGCGAGACCGGCCCACGACTGGCGCCCACGACCGACGCAGTGCCGCAGCCGCCGCGCTGCGCCTCGGTCCCGTGCCGGGCCCTCGCGCGAGACCCCCGTCATCGCGGCGCCCATGCGCTGCGGGATAATGCCGCGCGATGCCCGCAGCCCGATATCTGGAGATCGCCATGAGCACCCTCGATCAGCTCCGTCAGATGACCGTCGTCGTCGCCGACACCGGCGACATCGAGGCGATCCGCCGCCACCGCCCGCAGGACGCGACGACCAACCCCTCGCTCATCTACAAGGCCGCGCAGATGCCCGAGTACCGGGGGCTCGTCGAGGAGGCCATCGGCCGGGCGCGGGCCTCGGGCGGTGACGGCGCAGGCGTCGTCTCCGCCTCGCTGGACCGCCTCGCGGTGGCCTTCGGCCAGGAGATCCTCGCGGCGATCCCCGGTCGTGTCTCGACGGAGGTGGACGCGAGGCTGTCCTTCGACGTCGAGGGCACCATCGCCAAGGCGCGCGAGCTCATCGGGCTCTACGAGGCGGCGGGGGTCGACCGGGAGCGCATCCTCATCAAGGTCGCCTCCACCTGGGAGGGGATCCGCGCCGCGGAGCGGCTCACCGGTGAGGGGATCCGCTGCAACCTCACCCTGCTCTTCAGCTTCGCCCAGGCCGTCGCCTGCGCCGAGGCGCGCGTGCAGCTCATCTCGCCCTTCGTCGGACGCATCTACGACTGGCACCGCAAGGCGCGAGGCGTCGACGCGATCCCGGCCGCCGAGGACCCGGGCGTGCACTCGGTCACCCGCATCTTCGACTACTACAAGCAGTTCGGCTACGAGACGGAGGTGATGGGCGCGAGCTTCCGCAACGTCGGCGAGATCCTCGAGCTCGCCGGCTGCGATCTGCTGACCATCTCACCGGCGCTGCTCGAGGAGCTCGACGCGGCCGACGGCGATGTCGCCCGCCGCCTCGATGCGAGCGCCCCGGCGAGCGAGGAGCCCGACCGGCTGCACCTCGACGAGGCGGGCTTTCGCTGGATGCTGAACGAGGACGCGATGGCCACGGAGAAGCTCGCCGAGGGGATCCGCAACTTCACCGCCGATCTCCTCAGGCTCGAGGCGCACGTGCAGGGGATCATCGAGGACCGACGCGTCGCCTGAGTCTCGGGGGTGCGCGGGGACGGGCGCGAGCTCAGCCCTCCCGGCGCCGCCGCAAGCCGGGCTCCGACAGCCCCGCCGCGTCGCGCCGATCCCCTGAAGGAGGGCGGATCGAGTCACCGGAAGACGCGGGGCCAACGGAGAGGCGAGTGACACGGCGCGCCGGTCGGGCGCGCCGCGAGCCTCAGCTCTCGGAGAGGACCTCCACCACCGGGATGGTGATGGACGTGCCCGGGATCAGGCGGCGCTCGATCGTGTCCGGGTTGTACCGGTGGATGAGCCAGTCCGGGACGTCGTAGACCTTGGTGGCGAGCACCCAGAGGTTCTCGCCGCGGCGCAGCTCGTGCTGACGCAGGCCGGCGATGCGGTAGCGCTCGAGGAAGCGGGCCTCCACCGTCGCGTGGTACTCCACTCGACGGCGCACGAACTCCTCCTGGCTGACCTTGGAGAAGTCCACCTGAAGGCGCTGGCCGGAGCGAATCGGCCGCCGCGGCGAGAGCCCGTTCAGGCGCCGCAGCTTGCGGGCCGAGACCTCGAGCCAGTCCGCGAAGTGGCCGAGGGTCTCGCCGGCGCCGACCCGGATGTAGCCGCTGTCGACGTGCTGCCAGCGGGTGGTGAGCGTGGGGATCTCGCCCGGCGAGGCGTACAGCACCGCCGGCACCTCGACTGCGGGCGCCGGCTTGATCTCGGCGACCACCACGGGCCTGGCCGGCGGCTCGCTCTTCGCCTGCTCCTGCTTCGCCTTGGCGGACATCGCCCCGGACATCGAGGCTGACACGGCCGGGGCGGAGACCGTCGGCGCGGACACGGCCGGCGTGGACGCCGTCGGGGCGGCCTCGAGCAGGGCGACCGACACGGCCTCGGGCACGGCGGGCGCCTTGCCCGGCCTGGCCTCGGCGACGCTCACCGGTGCGGGAGCCTCCTTCGGCTTCGCCTCGGCGATGCTCGTCGTCTCGGCAGGTGCCTCCTTCGGCTTCGCCTCGGCGATGGTCGTCGTGGCAGGCGCCTCTTTCGGCGTCGCCTCGGCGACGGTCGTCTTGGCAGGCGCCTGCTTCGGCTTCGCCTCGGCGGCGGTCACCGCCGCAGGCGCCTTCTTCGGCTTCGCCTTGGCGACGGTCACCGGCGCGGGTGACTTGCCCTTGCCCTTGCTCTTGGGCTTGAGCAGCTCGAGGCGCTGGCCCGGCCAGATCCGGTTGGCGCTCCTCAGGCCGTTCAGGGACACGATGGTGGCGACGGTGGTGCGGTGGCGGCGCGCGATGGCGCTCAGCGTCTCGCCCCGGCGCACCACGTGCTCCGTGCTGCGCAGCTGCTTGCCGTGACGGTGCTCGGCCGGCACCCGGGCGAGCCACGCGTCCACGTCGCCGGTGATGGTGCCCGGCGGGAGCTTCAGCGCGTAGCCCTTGGGGATGCGCTTCAGGGCGTCGTAGACCGACCGGCGCAGCGCCGGGTTGTAGCGACGCAGCGCCTTGCGGTCGATATCGAGGTAGCGCTCGACGTGCTCGACACCGACGTAGAAGGGGAGGTCGACGGTCTGGTGCTCGAAGGGCGCGTGGCGCTCGAGCGGGCCGAAGTGGCGCCCCGCCTCGCTCGCGACCGTGCGCGCGGCGAGGAACTGGGCGTAGAAGTTGCGCGAGGCGAAGCCGAAGGCGCGGCCCTTGTACTTCCACACGATCTCGGCCATGTCGCGGGTACCGACCTTCTTCACCGCGCGCTTCATGCCGGCGACGCCGTGATTGTAGGCGGTGAGCGCGAGGGGCCAGGTTCCGAGCACCGACTCGTTGTAGGCGAGGAGCTTGGCCGCGGCGACGCTCGCCGAAAGCGGGTCCATGCGCTCGTCGAGGACGTAGTTCACCTCCATGAAGCGTCGGCCCGTGCCCGGCATGAACTGCCACATCCCCGCAGCCCCGTACTTCGACCAGGCGCGCGTGTTGAAGGAGGACTCGACGTGCGGCAGGTAGGCAAGATCCTCGGGCAGCCCCGCGTCGCGGAAGATCTGCCGGATCTCGTCCTCGTAGGCGCCAGCGCGGATCAGGCCCGCCTCGAACTTGTCGCGCTGGCCGAGCTGGAAGCGGAGCCGGTGACCGGCGGCGTGGAGATCCTTCTTCGTCGGCTCGCGGCCGAGCGCGGCGGTGAAGGACTCGATGATCTGGCTCTCGGCGGCGTCCCGGGGCTCACCGCCCTTGGCGAGGCGCGTGAGGACCTTGCGCCAGTAGGCCTTGCGGCCCTTGATCTGCCTGGCGCGGTGGCGCCGGCTGTCCGGGCGGGTGAGGCGCACCGCCTCGTAGACCACGCCGAGGTGGCGCGAGTCGTGGATGAACCCCTGGCCGGTGTCGATCTCGACGTAGACGCGGGTCCAGAAGTCGACCGCCGGGCGCAGCTTCGGGCTGACCGGGAACGGGTCTGCCCCACCCCCGCCGAGGCTCGCCTGGGCCGCGGTGGCGACCAGGGCCACGAGGGCGAAGATCCAGCGAAACATGCGGGCGCGAGTAGGCATAGTGGTCCACTACTGTGGCGTCACGGCAGACCGGAAACTTTAGCATCCCCGGTGGGCGCCGCCACTCCGGATCCGACGCTTTGTGATCGTCGCACCCCGCCCGGCGCCGCGAATCATCCAGCTCGCATTCGATGATTCTCTCGCCACCTCAGCAGGTTAGCGATGCCAGCCATACGCGCACCACGAGAACTTGTCCCGTGGCGCCAAACCGTTGGCCGCCCGAGTGGTGTCCGCGCGGCCCCTCGGGCGATTCCTTCCCGCCACGGGCTCGGAGCTGACCACGCTCCGGTGAGCGTCGATACCAGGACGGCGTGGGCGCTCCTCCTGGAGGTCCCGCCCCCGCGCCGAGAGCTCCGCATCGTGCGGTGCGGTCCGATCCCGGATCGCACCGGCACGCGCCGTCTGATCTCCCCTGGGCGGCCCTTGGCGGCCGGCCTTGATCCACGGCACGACCCGCCAGGTCGGTTCACGCCATCCTCGTGAGCGTCGTGGGCACCCGCGACCCCGAGGAGAGGCAGATGGCAATCTTTGCGAGATACGAAGGCATCGACGGCGAGTCGAAGGACGAGAACCACGAGAACTGGATCGACCTGCTCTCGCTCGAGTGGGCGGTGAGCGCGCCCGAGGGCGGCGGGGGCCGCAGGCGGGCCGCGGCCGAGGTCGAGCCGATGGTCCTCGCCATGGAGTACGAGAAGGCGGCGCCGAAGCTCCTCGAGCGGTCGCTGAAGGGCAGCGTGGTCCCGACGCTCGAGATCGAGCTGACCTCCACCTACGGCGGCGCACGGGCCACCTACCTGCGCTACGAGCTGAAGAACGTGCGCGTCACCGCCTACGACGTCGAGGCATCGGGCAACGACGAGGCCGGACCCCCGGTCGTGCTCGTCGCCAACGAGTTCGAGGAGGTCAAGGTCACCTACAGCGAGTTCGACGACAGCGGCTCGAACCTCGGCAACGTGGAGACCGAGTACAAGGCGAGGGCCGTGAGGCGCGCGGAGAAGGCGAGGAGCAAGAAGAAAAAGAAGAAGTAGAGACGGATGTAGAAGAGGAGTGCGCGCTCTCTCCGCCAGGTCACCGAGGGCATCGAAGAGAATCTGGTGCCTCTCTCCGAACCCATCTACTCGTCGCATCCGATGGGAACTCCCAGCTGCGGGCTCCCGGGATCCTGGAGCCCCGGGTGAGGCCGGCTGCGTCGAACGCTGCGCGGGCGGTCTGGCAGCTCTGGCCAGCGCTCCTGCTTCCCTTCGATCTGGCCGGGTGTGCGGGCCTCCAGAAGGCGCTGGGCATCAGGACCCATCTCGAGGGTCTGAAGGTCGAGTCCCTGCACCTGAAGCTCTCGCGGGCCGCGATCGGTAGTGATCTGTGTGTCGGGGAGGAGGTCCCGCTCGTCGCCGGAGCGACCCTCGAGGACGGTGAGCTCCTGGTCACGGAGGGTGCCGGCAGCGGGAAGATCGCCTGGGATGCCTTCACCGTCACGATGGTGGGAGGCAACACGCGCCACGTCTCCAGGTACTTCCGCTCGGACGAGATGCTCGTGGCGATCGACCCGCGCGAGTCGTTTCACGACCCCGTCAGCATCCGGATCGTGGCCCGCCATCATCCGGACCTGAGTCGGGAGCTACAGCTCGAAGCCCGCTATGACTGCGAGTTCGAAGGCGACTTCCGCGGCGCACCGGGAGCGGATGGCAGTAGCGGCTGGAGCGGCAGCGACGGCGATGACGGGGAAGGCGATGAAGCGGGCGAGGATGGAGGCGACGGATCCGATGGCGGTGACGGAAAGGATGCGGGGAACGGCGACCGGGTGCGCGTCAGGATAGCGCTCGCGTCACACCACGTGACCGGCCAGCCGTTGCTGCAGGTCGAAGCCGTCGGCGAGAGGAGGGGCGCTCTGTACTTCGCGCTCGATCCCGACCATGGCCAGCTGCTACTAGATGCGAGCGGTGGGCGCGGAGGCGACGGGGGAGACGGCGGTGACGGGGGAGTCGGTGGTCTCGGGGGATTGGCGTCGAGCGGGAGCGACGGGGATGGCGGATGCGGCGGCCTCGGCGGCAATGGCGGCGATGGCGGGTCTTTCGACGTGCGCGTGGACAGCGATGCGCGCGAGAGGATTGGCCGGGTTCGATTCGTGAACTCGGCAGGGATGATGGGAACATCAGGCTCCGATGGCGACGGGGGTAGCCCGCCGTGCTTCTACTCGCGCGGGAAATGGAGCCAGGCAGGCGGCTCCGGCCCCGCCCCCGAGATTGTCTTCGAGCCGATGGAGCCGCTCTGGTGAGTCCGTGGGCGTTCCGGGAAGACGAAGCGGCGATCCCCGCACGGCCGGGGGATCACTTGCCGCCGAGCGCGAGCTCGACCCCACGCTCCCCCGCCTCGAGCCGCCGGAGGTGCAAGGTGACGAGCGGGTCGTCGGGACACGCGGCGTGCAGCTCCGCGAAGCGCTCGCGAGCCTCGGGCGAGTCCGCGCGAAGCAGATCGAAGGCCGCCCCGTAGGCGGCGAGATCGAGGGCTGCCGCCCGGGACGCGTCGAGCGGCTCGAAGGCATCGATGGCGACGCTGCGCCCGGCCAGGCGCAGCAGGCCCACCGGCCGCCCGAGAAAATCCGGGATGCGCGCGACCGTCTCCTCGCTCACGCAGATCCGCGTCCCGAGGTGTCGGTTCGCCGACTCCAGGCGCGCCGCGGTGTTGATCGCGTCGCCGTGCGCCGTGTAGTCGAACAGCGCCTCACCGCCGAAGTTGCCCACCATCGCCCAGCCCGAGTTGACGCCGATGCGGGTCACCCCGAAGCCGGCGGCCGCGCCCTCCCCGGTGCGGAACCGCTCGCCCACCGCGTCCATCTCCAGCGCGCAGGCGACGGCCCGAGCCGCATGGTCCGGCTGCTCGGCGGGGGCGCCGAAGATCACGTGCACGGCGTCCCCGACGATCTTGTCCACGGTGCCCTCGTGGCGAAAGGCCACCTGCACGAGCGCGTCGAGGTAGGCGTTGATGAGCGGCATCACCACGTCCGGCTCGCCCCGCTCGACCATCGCCGTGAAGCCTGCGAGATCGGTGAACACGAAGCTCAGCTCGCGCCGCGACCCGCCCACCTCGAACAGCTCCGGGCTGTGCGCGAGGCGCGCGACCAGGTTCGGTGAGAAGTAGCGCCCGAGCTGCGTGTTCGCCCGCTCGAGGCGCGTCCCCTCGATCACCATCCGCCGCGCGCTCGCGGCGAGCACCGTCAGGAACGCCCCGACCAGCGTGAGCGCGAAGAGATCCGCGACCACCCGCCCCGTCGGCACCGCCCCGGAGCTGTAGCCGGCGAGGTAGCTCATGGTGAACACCGTCTGCCCGTCCGTCGCCGCGAGCGTGATCAGCACCAGGTGCCAGCCGAGCGCCGCCACCGTCACCAGCGCCGGATAGAGCGGCCGCAGCGCGAGCGCGTTCAAGGTGATGAGCAGGATCGAGATGACGATCGACGACGTCTTCAGCGTGAAGCCGAAGGGCAGCTCCGCCCCGCCGAGCGACGCGTACCAGATCAGCGGCAGCGCGACGACGAGCACCACGTCGAGCCCCACCATCGTGAGCCCCACCGAGCGCACCCCGCGCCGCCGCCGGAGCAGCCACAGCGACAGCCCGATGGCGACCAGGTAGACCCCGATCAGCCCGCTCGTCGCGCGCCGGTCGAACTCCGAGAAGCTCAGCCCCCACACCAGCGGCGCCATTGCCGCGATGAGCACCAGCCGCGCGTAGGCGGCGGTGCGCAGCGCGGCGACCTCGCGGGCGAAGAGGAGGTCGGCGGCGGGGTCGGGCAGGTCCGCCTCTGGCGCCCTCGTTTCCAGCGTCATGAGACCAGCCTTGGGGCCGGCCGGAGCGGCCACTCGCCATCGTGGGCAACGGGGATGACGGCGTCCATCGAAGTAGGAATTATTGCTTTCGCTCTCGGCCTACAAACACGGTTCCCGAAATCCATCGTCGCCTCCGGCTCGCCCCGGTCAAATGCACCTGCGCGCAAGGAACCCAGGAAGGGCAAGGCGCGCACGGAAGAGCAAGGACGCTCGGGTAAGGAAGGGCGCCGGCGCCCGAATCGAGTGCTTCGGCCTAGCACGCTCGACGGAGGAATCGATCCCGGTTGGCGAGGAGGGGGCAGTGCGGAACAGAGCTGGCAAGCGATGGAGCCGACTCGGGCTCACCGGTGTGCTGTTGTGGCTCGCGGAGGTATCGGGCGCGACCATCGTCCCAGGCACCCTTCCTGGGCAGCTAGGCGTCGATCAGACCGGCGCCGCCGTCTACCGCATCCCCGTCGAGCTCCCGCCTGGGATCGCCGGGCTCGAGCCCGAACTGGCCCTCGTCTATCACAGCCGCGCCGAGGAAGGGATTGCCGGGCTCGGCTGGTCGGTGAACGGCCTGTCACGCATCACGCGGTGCGCGGGCACCGAGCCGCTCGATGGCGCGTGGGGCGTCCCGAGCTACGACGCCGCCGATCGATTCTGTCTCGACGGGAAGCGCCTCGTCGCCATCGCCGGCGCCGACGGAGCCAGCGGCACCGAGTATCGGCTCGAAGTCGACGAGTTCGTCAAGGTCGTCTCGCACGGCTCGTCCGGAGGCGGGCCGACATGGTTCGAGCTCTGGACGAAATCGGGCAGGCACGTCCAGCTCGGCAAGACCGCGGACTCCCGCGCTCTTGCCACGGGGCGTCCCGACGTCCGCATCTGGGCCGCCAACCGGATAGCCGACAGGTCCGGAAACGAGATCCTCATCGGCTACGACAAGGATCCCGTCAACGGGACGACCGTCCCGCGAACCATCGACTACGCGGGAAACGCCGGCGCCGGAGTCGCGCCGGCCGTGCGCGTCGTCTTTCACTACGAAGCGACGCCCCACCGGACGCGATTCACCGGCGGTGCTCCCTGGACGAGGACGCGACGCCTGAGCCGTATCGACGCAGAGGTCGACGGAGCAACCAGCCACCGGTACCGCCTCGCTCACGACGAGTCGCCGAGCACCGGCCGCGCGCTGCTGAAGAGCATCGAGCGCTGCGACGGCGCCGGCGTGTGTCTGCCCGCGACCACGTTCACCTGGAGCAGCGAGTCCGCGCCGAGCGCGTGGACCGACGACCCCGCCTTCGAGCTCCCCGTCCCGCTCGCCTCCTCGAGCGGCGAGGACCAGGGCGTGCGCTTCGTCGACTTCGACGGCGACGGACGGCTGGACATCATCCAGCGTCATCGCCTCTCCAGCTCCGGCACCGTGAGCAGCGCCTGGCGCAACACCGCCAGCGGCTGGGTCGAGACCCCTGCCTACGAGCCCCCGGCCGATCTCGCGAACGCCGGCAAGGCCGACCTGCGGACCCAGCTCGTCGATCTCGACGGCGACGGCCTCGCCGACGTCGTGCGCGCTACCAAGTGGTACACGAGCGGCTCGACGAGCATGGGCTGCTCGGGGTGGATTCGTACCTCGGGCGACTGGGGCGAGCGCCGAAGGAAGAGCTGCCTCTTCGACACCGACGGCGACCGTGAGGCCGAGGTCCGGCACGGGTACAACCAGTATGACAACGGGCCCATCACCTGCACGCAGTACAAGGTCTATCCGCCGCACCGGGGGATCCCCGACAAGGCTCAGGGTGCGTGCAAGGCCCAGCCCAGTCACTGGACCAAGAGCCACACCAGCCGCAAGGCGTACCTGAACTCCGGTTCTGGATGGGCGCGACACATCGGGTACGCGCCGCCGGTGCTGCTGTGGGACGACGCCTACGGCGAGCTCGGCGTGCGCTTCGCCGACGTCGACGGCGACGGCCTCGCCGATCTCATTCGCGGCCACCCGAACGGTGGCAGCGGCGCCTACCGCAACACCGGCTCGGGCTGGGCGACTACGAGCGCGTTCGCGCCGCCACTGCACATCGCCTCGACCGGCCTCGAGGACCGCGGCGTGCGCCTGGTGGATCTGAACGGCGACGGCCTGACCGATCTGCTCTACGGGCGCGAGACCGGGGCTGTGCCGTCACTCGCCGCGTACCTGAGCACCGGCTCGGGCTGGGTCTCGGCGCCTGAGCTCGCCCCGCCTGCGCCCTTCGTCACCGCCTCCGGGGACGACCGTGGCGCGCGGCTCGTGGACATGAACGGCGACGGCCTCGCCGACTTCGCCTACGGCTGGGAGAGCTCGTCGGGCACCTTGAGCTCCGGCGCGTACTTCAACACCGGCAAGGGCTGGCAGGACGCCGGGGCCGGCTACACTCCTCAGCTCCCGCTCGCCAAGCACGGCGTCGACGACCTCGGGATCCGGCTCGCGGATGTCAACGGCGACGGCCTGGTCGACGCCATCAAGGAGCGCGAGACGGGCGACACGGATCTACACGCGAGCCTGCACCTGCTGAACACGCCCAGCGGCTGGGTGACCGGACCGGTGAGCTACCGGGCGCCGGCGCCGACGGCCATCGACGGCAAGCAGGACGCGGGCTTTCGCATCCTCGATCTGGACGGCGACGGTATGGCGGACTACGCCTACAGCCGTGCCGGCGCGCCGGAGCAGGGCGCGCGCCTGAACCCCGGCACGCCCGAGCACATCGTCGGGGTGGTCAACGGTCTCGGCGCGACGGCCACCATCGAGCATCGCTCACTCGCCCAGGCGGCCTACGCCTCTGATCGGGGCACCGAGTCCGCGGCGGTGTTCCCAGACGTCGATCTGGCCCTGCCGATCCAAGCCGTCGAGGCGGTGACGCGCGACGACGGCAACGGCAACACCCACACCAAGCGCTATTTCTACGGCGGCGCGAAGTGGAACGCGGCGCGGCGTGCGTTCCTCGCCTTCCGCTGGATGAACGCGCTCGACACGACTACCAACGTCTACACCACGACCGAGTACGAGCAGGCGTTCCCCTTCATCGGCGAGGTCGAGTACTCGGGCAGCTACCTCCACGATGGGACCAGCGACACCCACCTGTCATGGCTCGTGAACTACTGGAAGTCGATTCCCTTGCACGGCGGCAAGACCGTCTTCCGCTACGCCGACCGCGCGACGGCCGTCTACGAGCCGAACGACGGGCCGGACAATGGCTGGATCACCAAGGTCACGACCGCGACCGCCTACGACGAGTACGGCAATCCGACGAGCGTCTCGGAGGTGACGACCGATGGCGTCGACAGCTACACCAGGAGCGCCGCCAACTTCTTCGACGACGACGAGGGCTCCTGGCTCCTCGGTCAGCTCCGGCGCACGGAGGTGACGCGCGCCGGGCCGGGCGCACCCGCCCAGACTCGCACCCGCACCTTCGACTACGTGCCCGGCACCCATCTCCTCGCTGCCGAGACCGTCGAGCCCGACCATCCGCAGCTCACCCTCACCACCACCTACCTGCACGACGCCTTCGGCAACGTGCGCAGCGAGACGGTCACGGGCGCGGGCCTCGAGCCGCGCACCACGCTCACCACCTACGAGCCCGGTGGCCGCTTCCCCGAGACCGTCACCAACGCTCTCGGCCACCGCGAGATCTGGAGCCACGACGCACGCTTCGGCACCCCGCTCAGCGTCGTCGGCCCGAACGGTCTGCCGACCGGGTGGACCTACGACGGCTTCGGCCGCGAGGAGACCGAGACCCGTGCCGACGGCACCTCGAGCGGCACCGTGCACGCGCTCTGCGACGTGACCTGCGCGCCCGACGCGGTCTTCACCATCACCCGCACCACCACTGGCGCGTCGACGGTGCGCGTGCACGTCGACGCCCTCGGGCGAACGTTGCGCGAGGAGACCGAGGGCTATGACGGCACGCCCATCTACCTCGACACCGACTACGACGTCCTCGGCCGCGTGACCCGCACGAGCCGCCCCTACTACGAAACCACGCCGGCGAGCGAGGTCGCCTGGACCACGCGGACCTACGACGTCGTGGACCGCGTGGTGACCGAGGCCGCGCCGAACGGTCTGGGCAGCACCCACGCCCACGACGGCCTCGTCACCACCGTCACCCTGACCGATCTGCTCGACCCCGCGTGGACGGCGCGCCAAGCCGTGCGCGAGAGCGACGCCCTCGGGCGCCTGGTGCGCGTGACCGATCCACTGGGCGGGTCCAACAGCTACCGCTACGACGCCTTCGACAACCTCGTCGACACCGCGGACGCGGCGGACAATCACATCCTCGTCGAGTACGACCTGCGCGGGCGTAAGGTCGCGATGAGCGATCCGGACATGGGGGACTGGTGCTACGCCTACGACGCCCTCGACCAGCTCCTCGCCCAGAGCGACGCCAGGACCCTGGACGGTGCGCACTGCGAGACCTTCGCCGGCACCCCGACGGTGCAGATCGAATACGACCTCATCGGCCGGGTGATCGCCCGCACCGAGGCCGAGGGCACCACCGTCTGGACCTACGACCGCAACGTCGACGGCACCACCGCCCCCGGAGCGGCCATCGGCACGCTGCGCCACGTGTCAGCGCCCGGAGGCCTCGCCGAGCTCGTGACCGTCGACGAGTTCGGGCGCGTCGTCGTCCACGACCGCACCATCGCCGGCGAGCCCTTCGCCGTCTCGACCAGCTACGACGTCGCCGGGCGCGTGGACGCCGTCACCTACCCGGTGACCGGCTTCGAGGTGAGGCACGGCTACACCGCGAGCGGCTACCTCGCCTCCGTCTTCGAGGGCGCCACCGTGTACTGGCAGGCCGCCGAGCGAGACGCCGAGGGCCACGTCACCGAGGCGCTGCTCGGCAACGGGCTCTCGACCACCCGGGCCTACGACCCCACCACCGGCCTCGTCGAGCACATCCAGACCGGTTCCGCAGGCGGCGCGGCGACCGCCCAGGATCTCGCCTACGCCTTCGGCCCCACCGGCAACCTCCTCGCACGCGAGGACTTCATCGCCGACCGCCGCGAGAGCTTCACCTACGACCCGCTCGAGCGGCTGAAGACCAGCAACGTGCTCGACACCCTTGCCGGCACACCGGTCGCGGCGAAGAGCTACGACTACGACGCCGTCGGCAACATCACCTACAAGTCCGACGTCGGCGCCTACCACTACGCAGGGCCAAAGCCCCACGCCGTCACCGCGACCTCGGGCGTGGTCGGCGCCCACTACGTCTACGACGCCAACGGCAACATGGAGGGCGTCAACGGGCGCACCATCACCTGGACCTCGTTCAACAAGCCCCGTCACCTCGACGGCGGCACGAGCCGCAGCACCTTCCTCTACGGCGCTGACCGCGCGCGGGTGCAGCAGACGGTGCACGAGGGGCAGATGGCGACCACCATCAAGTACGTCGGCGTCCTGTTCGACCAACACACCCAGGCCTACGGCCCCACCGAGTACCGCCACCACGTCTTCGCGGGCGGTGAACGCGTCGCACAGGTGATCCGTCACGCCGACGGCTCACCGGGCAACACTCGCTACCTGCACACCGATCACCTCGGCTCGATCGACACCGTCACCAACGGCAGCGCCAGCATCGAGGAGCGCCTCGCCTACGACCCCCACGGCAAACGCCGCGAGACCGACTGGTCCGACGCCGTCATCGCTATCGAAGCGCGTGAGACGAACCGGGGCTTCACCGACCACGAGCACCTCGATGGCGTGGGGCTCGTGCATATGAACGGGCGAGTCTACGAGCCTGAGCTCGGTCGGTTCCTGAGCCCCGACCCAATCCTGCCGTATCCGAGGGTGGCGGGAGGCCTGAACAGATACACTTACGCGAGAAACAACCCGCTCAGCTGGTCGGATCCATCTGGCTTCACCGAGCTGTTCGGAGGAAGCGACGGCGCGTCGGTTGGCGATTGGGTCGGCGCTGGAAACGACCTCTCGGCCTACGACGGCATCAGCGTCTTCTCCGCCTCCGACGAGAGTTCTCGCTTCAGCTTGACCGTCGGTCCGGAGTCGATCGGCAGGAATCATGCAGAGGTAGGAGCAGCACTCAACGACGTTGCGAACACTGCCCATACCGCCCAAGGCTTCCAGAGCGTCGTCCAGACCGCGATCGGTCTGAGCCTCGCCGGACGCGCAGCCACAGTGACAGGGGCGGTGTTGTTCGACGCGAACGGTGTGTACGCAGCACAGATGCCACATCCAGTCGACGGTTACGGGCGCGCCTTTCTCAATCCAGTCGACCCAATAGACTGGCACAGATTCTTGGGCGTCGGCGTCGCCGCTCTCGGCTTTGGTACTGCGTTGACGATTGGATCGCCTGTTGCGATCACTTTCTTTGGTCTTGAACTTCTTAGGCAGACCGCGAAGTCTGTCGAGATCGGAGACCCATTGGAGGTTGTCGCTCGGAAGGCTGGACTTTCCCGAGATGCGGCACGGCGGGCCGCCCTCGCTGCAGACTTCACCGTCCTCGCCGCAACCTACGGCCTTGGCGTAGCAAGCGTAGGCTTAAAGAGCCTAAAATCCGTCGGCAAGGCAACGCCGGCCGTGGACAAACCAACTCGAGCGGGCCTCGCTGCGGAAGCAGTGGAGCAAGGTTCAACACTGACGTACTCGGCGACTCGTGTGCACGCAACCGTGAGAGAAGAGAGACGTTAGAGTGACTTCGCGTAGCGCACTAGCTGTCGCTGTTGGCTCGTTGCTGCTCCTCCTGCTAGTAGTGGCGACGAGAGAGCCTATCGATCGCAGCGAGATCCGAGAACTGTCTGGCACAGTAGTCTCCGCTCACTGTGAGAACACCAGGTCGAACTCCTGGCTAGTGCTTGAGATTCGGAATGCGTCTGGAGTTACTTTGAAACCTGTTTACATCTCTATCCTGGAGTGGCCCAAGTGTAATTTAGCCCTCGTCAAGGAAGTCTCCGGGCGCGTCGCGCGTATATATCTACTAGACGACTTGTCAGTGGGACTTGCGGTCGAAGACCGAATGATCGTAGACACGGAGCGCTCTGTGTCAGATCTCGAAAACGAGACCTCGCTAATCTTTGCGTTCTCGTTTTTGGCAGTGCTGTTTGCGGCGACTGCACTTTACTACCGAGCCCGCGAAAGAGGAGATGGTCAACCCTAGCGCTGGTGGCAGTCTAGCCGAAGAAATCGGACGTCGCCGCCAAGGGATGGCTTTGTGGTCACGTACTCCTGATCAGATGAACCGCACCCTGTTCGACGAGCGTTCCACGTCGCCCGGTAAACGAGATGGGTTTGCAGAAACTCCGAATGCCTCTGCAGGCATTGACCGAAGTTCGCCTGTTCGTGGCTCTCGCGGATGGTGCAGAGAGCGCGGCTTACACGTGAACTTGGTGCGCAGGATGATCGCCGTCTCCTCGATGCGGTGGATGCCCTGTGATATCAGCGAGAGCAGGTTCTGGCCGTGGTCCGGGTCGTGTAGCAGGTCCTGGCCGATGCGCTTGATGATCTTGCGCACGTTGTCCATGTCGGTGTCGATGGGCAGGCGGGACTCCATCTCGTAGATGACCGGGTCGCGGTTGTAGCTGGTCACCGAGCGCAGCTCGCCGAAGGCAGCAGGGGCACCGACGGCGCTAGGCAAGCAGCGTTCGCCTCCCGAATATCACCCGGCGGGGATCACGGCGCGGTCACTTCAGGCCCGAGAGGTAGGTGGCGATCGCCTCGACCTCCGCATCGGTGAGCGAGCCGACCACCCCGGACATCACCACGGCCTGTGCGTTGGTGCGCCGGCCGTCGCGGATGTCCTTGATCTGGTTGATGAGGTAGGCCTTGTTCTGCCCCGCGAGCTTCGGATAGGTGGGGGCAATCGGAGCCGCGCCGCCGGCGCCGTGGCAGGCCACGCAGGTCTTGGTCGTGTAGAGGGTCGCGCCGTCCTGGGCCTGCGCCGCGGCGCCGAAGCCCGACGCGG
>CAJIAT010000054.1_pt1 | contig 57862 bp, 45 predicted proteins | sample 9199161 | NCBI WGS metagenome assembly CAJIAT01 (sample SAMEA7708281, study PRJEB35096) | sediment metagenome | biome: marine neritic benthic zone biome [ENVO:01000025]; feature: sediment [ENVO:00002007]; material: shallow marine sediment [ENVO:03000034] sea grass bed [ENVO_01000059] ... | reverse complement strand
CTGCTCGTGTTCCGCGACGCGACGATCAGCCGGCGCGTCGTCGCCGGCGTGATCCTCGTCGTGCCCGGGGTGGTGCTGATCACGCTGCGCCTGCACGGCTGAGCGCCTGCCCGGCATCGACATTCGCTGCGCTCGCGCAAGCCCCGAATTCGGGCCGGTCGAAGCCTGCAGCGTCCGGTGCTACGCTCTTCGCTCGTCCGCGGCCGGCCTCGCGCCGGTCGCAGTCCGATGACGCGGTGCTGTTGACGCAAAGCTGTTGACGCAACGGGAGTGGGCGATGAAGACCGTGCTGGTGCCGTTCTACGACGACGACGCGGCCCAGGCCGCGCTCGAGACGGCCCTGACGATAGCGTCGGGATTCGGCAGCTACGTCGAGGGCCTGTTCGTGATGCGTCCCCCGCAGATCATCGACGGTGAGGGAATAGCGCTCGCGGGCTCGTATCTCAACCAGCTCAAGGAGGAGGGCCGGCGTCTCGCCGACCGTGCCGGCGCGCGCTTTCACCAGGTCCTGGCCGCGCGGCAGATCGACGAGGCCGACGTGCACGCGGAGTCGAGCACCGCCAACGCCGGCTGGCGCGAGATGGACGGGCTCGAAGGACAGGTCGTCGGCGACTACGGTCGGCTCTTCGACCTCATCGTGGTCGGACGCGACTTCGGGCAGCCCTGGCTCGACTGGAACGTGATGTGCGAGTCCGCGCTGTTCGAGACCGGGCGCCCGGTGATGGTCGCCGCGGGCTCGGCTCCCGAGCGCATCGGCGACCGGGTGATGATCGCCTGGAACCAGAGCACGGAGACCGCGCGCACCATCGCCCTCGCCGCGCCCTTCCTCGCCGGCGCCTCCGCCGTCGAGGTGCTGAGCGTGGACGGCTGGGCGGTGCCCGGACCGACCGGCGAGCAGGTGGCGGCGCACCTTCGCCGCGGCGGGATCGCGGCGGCCGCGCGCACCGCCCGGACCGCTGGCGCCTCGCCGGGGGAGACCATCGTGCGCGAGGCCGGCGACTTCGGCGCGGACCTCCTGATCAAGGGCGCGTACACGCAGAGCAGGCTGCGCCAGCTCGTGTTCGGCGGCGCCACGCGCCACATCCTCGCCAACGCCGAGATCCCGGTGATCCTGGCGCATTGACCGGAGCGGCGCTCGTCGGGGCGCGCGACAGGCCAGGAGTCCCGAGCGCATGAGCGACGACCCGAGGCGTGCCCTGCTCGAGGACGCGGCGCGGCGTGGCGCCGCCTACCTGGAGGGGCTCGAGGAGCGCGCCGTCGCCGCCGCCCCCTGGGCGCTCGCGCGCCTCGGCGCCCTCGACGAGCCGTTGCCGGATACGCCGACGGACCCCGCCGTGGTGCTCGAGATCCTCGACGAGGTCGGCGGGCCAGCGACCGTCGGCTGCGCCGGGCCGCGCTACTTCGGCTTCGTGACCGGCGGCGTGCTACCGGCGGCGCTCGGCGCCGGCGTGCTCGCGACGGCCTGGGACCAGAACGCGGCCCGCGATCTCACCTCGCCCCTCGGCGCGCGCATCGAGTCCGTGGTGATGCGCTGGGTGGTCGACGCCCTCGGGCTGCCCGCGGGCGTCGACGGCGGGATCACCACCGGCGCGACCACGGCGAACCTCGCCGGGCTCGCTGCGGCGCGCCGTGCGCTGCTCGCACGCCGCGGCTGGGACGTCGGCGCCGACGGGCTGTTCGGGGCGCCCGCCCTGCGGGTCGTGGTCGGCGAGGAGCTCCACTCGAGCGTCGCCAAGGCGCTCGACGTGCTCGGCCTCGGCCGCGAGCGCGTCGAGCGCGTGCCCGTGGACGGCCAGGGCCGCATGCGCGCCGAAGCCCTCCCGGCCCTCGACGAGGCGACGGTCGTGTGCATCCAGGCGGGCAACGTCAACACCGGTGCCTTCGACCCGGCGCGGGCGATCTGCGAGGCGGCGCGCGCCGCCGGCGCCTGGGTCCACGTCGATGGTGCCTTCGGTCTGTGGGCCGCCGCAGCGCCGGGCCGCGCCGCGCTCTGCGACGGCGTCGATCTCGCGGACTCCTGGGCGACGGACTGCCACAAGTGGCTGAACGTGCCCTACGACAGCGGGCTCGCCCTGGTACGAGAGCCCGCACGCCTCAGCGAGGCCCTCGGCCTCGACGCGCCCTACCTCGGCGACGCCGCGCCGCGCGAGCCGTCGAACTACGTCCCCGAGCTCTCCCGGCGCGCCCGCGGCATCGAGGCCTGGGCGGCGCTCAAGTCCCTCGGCCGGAGCGGGCTCTCCGAGCTCGTCGAGCGCTGCTGCGCGCTCGCCGCCCGGTTCGCCGAAGGACTCGACGCGCGCGGTCATCGGGTGCTGAACGAGGTGGTGCTCAACCAGGTGCTCCTGGGCTTCGACGACGCCGACCGCGCCGCGCGCGTCGTCGCGGCGGTGCAGGCCGAGGGCACCTGCTGGTGCGGTCCGAGCGCCTGGCAGGGGCATCCGGCGATGCGCATCAGCGTCTCGTCCTGGGCGACGCGCGAGAGCGACGTCGAGCGCAGCATCGAGGCGATCGATCGCGTCGTGCGCGAGACCGCCTAGTCCGGATATCTCACCGATCCGCGGGATGATCGCGCAGGACCTTGGATTCGCAGCAGCTCCGGCGAGCGCCGGACGTACACGTCGTACTTCCAAGCTCGCCGGAGCTGCTGCGAATTCAAGGAACAAGCGAGGGCGCGTGCGATCGGTGAGATATCCGGGCTAGTGTCGTGTCCCGCAGGTATCGTGGCATTCTCGGCGAGCTATCCGGCGTGGCTGGCAAGGCGCGCCGAGGAGGGATAGCCGTCGCTATCGCGACGAGGTGCAACGCAGCCAGGCGCGTCGGGAGCCGGCGAGAATGCCACGATACCTGCGGGACACGACACTAGCCCGATGACCCCGCGGGCGATCCTGTGGGACAACGACGGCGTCCTCGTCGACACCGAGATCCTCTACTACCGCGCCTCGCGCGAGATCTTCGCCACCGTCGGCTTCGAGCTCACCGAGGCGCTGTTCCGCGAGCACTTCCTCGCCCGCTCCCAGGGCACCTGGCACCTGCTGCGGGACCACGACGCGCACGCCATCGCCGAGCTGCGCGCGGCCCGCGACGCACGCTTCCGGGCGTTGATCGAGTCGGAGCCGCTGCCCATCGACGGCGCCGGCGAGGTGCTGGAGGTGCTCGCGGGAAGGGTCTCGATGGGCGTGGTCACCGGCTCGCGGCGCACGAACTTCGAGGCCATCCATGCCCGCACCGGCTTCGGCGCGCACTTCGAGTTCGTGGTCACGAGCGACGACGTCGAGCGCACCAAGCCCGACCCGGAAGCGTACCTGCGCGGCCTCGAGCACGCGGGCTGCGCGCCCGATGAGGCGCTCGCCGTCGAGGACTCCGAGCGCGGCCTCGCCGCCGCGCGGGCGGCGGGGATCCGCTGCTGGGTGATCCCCACCGAGCTCAGCGCCGAGGGTGACTTCTCCGGCGCCGAGCGCGTCCTCGAGCGCATCGAGGAGGTCCCCGCGCTGCTCGGCATCGACCCGTGAGCGCCTCCTCGAGGCGTCACGACGCGATCGTCGTCGGCGGCGGCCACAACGGTCTCGTCGCCGCCTGCTACCTCGCGCGCGCCGGCCAGCGCGTGCTAGTGCTCGAGCGCTCGGACCGGGTCGGCGGCGCCGCGGTGAGCCGTGAGCTGCACCGGGGCTGGGTCTACTCGAGCTGCTCCTACGTGTGCAGCCTGCTGCGCCCGGAGATCATCCGCGGGCTCGACCTGCCGCGCTACGGGCTGCAGATCATCCCCTACGAGGGCAGCATCACCCTGACCCGCGACGGCGACTACCTCGCGAGCCGCGCCGACCCGGATCTCAATCGCCGCGAGATCGCACGCCACTCGCCCCGTGACGCCGAGGCCTACGCCCGCTTCTCTCGCGACGTCGCGCGTCACGTGCGCCTGGTCAAGCCCCTGCTCATGCGCACACCGCCCGATCCCGCCTCGTCGCGACCACGCGATCTCGCCGAGCTCGCCTGGCTGCTCGGGCGCGCCTGGGATCTCGGCGAGCGCCAGCTCCACGAGACCATCGCCTTCTTCACCCTGAGCGCCGCCGAGTACCTGGAGCGCTACTTCGAGAGCGAGCTGGTCAAGGCGCACCTCGTGACCGGTGCCATCATCGGCACCGGGCTCGGTCCGTGCTCGCCGGGCTCCGCCTACGTGCTGCTGCACCATCGCATGGGCGAGGTCGACGGGCATCTCGGCGCCTGGGGCTTCGCCCGCGGCGGCATGGGCGCGGTCTCCGAGAGCCTGCGCGCATGCCTCGCCGCGCACGGGGGCGCCGTGCGCACCGACGCGGAGGTCGCGGCGCTCGACGTGCGCGACGGTCGCGCGCAGGGCGTCGTCCTCGCGAGCGGCGAGCGGCTCGCCGCCCGGGTGGTGCTCTCGAGCCTCGACGTCAAGCGCACCATGCTCGGCCTCGTCGAGCCCCGCGCCCTGCCCGACGCGTTCCTCGCCGCGGTGCGCCGCGTCCGCACCCGCGGCTCGTCGGGAAAGCTCAACATCGCCCTCGACGCGAGACCACGGTTCCCTGCCGTGCCCGAGGACCACCCCTGCCTCGGCCGGGAGATGCACGTGGTCGACTCCGTCGAGCGGCTCGAGCGCGCCTACGACGACTGGAAGGCCGGTCGCTGGTCGCGCGACCCGTTCCTCGACTGCCTGGTCCCGAGCCTCATCGACCGCACCATGGCGCCGACGGGAAAGCACATGATGAGCGTTTTCGTCCAGTACGCGCCGCCCCGCCTCGCCGATGGTCCGCGCGGTGAGAAACCATCGGGCGGGAAACCCTCGGCCGGGAAACCCTGGGACGGCGCCGCGCGCGAGGCCTTCGGACGCACGGTGATCGAGCAGATCGCCCGCCACAGCCCGGGCTTCGAGTCGCTCGTGCGCCACGTGGAGATACGCACGCCCGACGATCTCGAGCGCGAGGTCGGCCTCACCGAGGGCAACATCTTCCAGGGCGAGCTCACCCTCGATCAGCTCTTCTTCAACCGGCCCGTCCCCGGCTGGGGCGCCTATCGCATGCCGCTCCGGGGGCTCTACCTGTGCGGCTCGAGCACCCACCCGGGCGGTGGCGTGATGGGCGCGCCGGGGGCGAATGCGGCGCGCGAGGTGCTGCGCGACCTCGGTTGGATGGCCCGCGGTGCCCGGCGGGCGGCGCGCAGCATGCGCTCCGGCGCGGCCGAGGCCTGGCGAGACACGGCGCGCCGGTGAGCTCCCGCGTGTCCGGCGAGTGCGACGTGGCCGTCGTGGGCGGCGGTCACAACGGGCTGGTCGCCGCCGCGCGCCTCGCCCGTGCCGGGAGGCGCGTGGTGCTCCTCGAGGCGCGGGAGACGCTCGGCGGCGGAGCCGCCGAGCACGAGATCGCACCCGGCTACCGCTCCCCTGCCTGCGCGCATCTGCTCGCCGGGCTCGACGCGCGCCTCGTCGCCGAGCTCGAGCTCGCTCGCTACGGGCTCGATCTGTCCCGGGTGCCGCTCGTGACCCTCGGCCTCGCGCCGGAAACGGCACCCCTCGAGCTCGACGCGGCAGGCGCGCGCAGGCTCACCGGCAGCGCGCCGGAGCCCGTCGACGGCGCCGGTCTCGAGCGCCTGCGCACGCTGCTCGGCGATCTCGCCGAGCCCCTCGCCCCGTGGCTCGACCGGGCGCCACCGCGGCTCGCGACCCGTGCGCCCGCCGATCTCGGTGCCCTCGGGCGCCTCGGGCTCGCCCTGCGCGGCCTCGGCGCGCGACGGCTCCGCGAGCTGCTGCGCGTGGCGACCATGAGCGTCGCAGATCTCCTCGAGGAGCACGTCGAGGACGGGCAGCTCGCAGGGGTCCTGGCGCTCGAGGCGGTGGCCGGTGCGCGCCTCGGCCCGCGCTCCCCGGGCACCGTGCTCACCTGGCTTCACCGCCTCGCGCTCGGTGCGCGGCAGGGCGACGCCGCCGCGGGCCGCGGGCCCGGCCGGCTCGCGCCGATCGTCCCGGTCGGCGGCTTCGGGCGCCTGGTGGACGCGCTCGCAGGCTCGGCCCGCGCGGCAGGCGCGCAGCTGCGCGTCGGCACGCCTGTCGAGGGAATCCTCCTCGAGAGCGACGCGGTGGAGGGGCTCGCCCTCTCCGGGGGCGAGGTGCTCCCGGCGCGCTGCGTGCTCTCGACCCTGCATCCGGCACGCACGCTCCTGCGCCTCGTCGGCGTGGAGCACCTCGACGTCGGCCTCGTGCGTGCGCTCCGGGCGCTGCGCTCGCGGGGCGCAGCGGCGAAGCTCGACCTTGCCCTCGACGGGCCGGTGGAGGTGCCGGGCCTGCCGGCGAGCGCGCTCGCCGCGCGGCTGGTGATCTCGCCTGGCGTCGACGCCCTCGAGGACGCCTTCAATCACGTGAAGTACGGCGAGCACTCGGCCGAGCCCGCTCTCGAGGTGCTCGTGCCGAGTGCCCTCGACCCGGAGCTGGCTCCCGGCGCCGGTCAGGTGCTCTCGGCGCTGGTGCTCTACGCGGCGGACCGACCCCGCGACGACCCGGGCGCTGCCCGCGACGCCCTGCGCGATGCGGCGATCGCGCGGCTCGAGTCCGTGCTCCCGGGCCTCGCGCAGCGCATCGTCGGCGCAGTGCTGCGCACCCCGGCCGAGCTCGAGGACCAGGTCGGGCTCGGTGCCGGCCACTGGCACCACCTCGAGGTGGGCTTCGATCAGCTCTTCTGGAGCCGCCCGCTGCCCGAGCTCGCCCGGGGGAGGACGCCGATCGCCGGGCTCTACCTCGGCGGCGCCGGCAGCCACCCGGGGGGCGGGGTGAGCGGGCTGCCCGGCGCGAACGCCGCGCGGGCCGTCCTCGCGGGGAGCGGGCCATGAAGCCGCCGGCGCACCGGCCCGTGCTCCTCGACACGCCGCTCGCCCCCCGCACGGGGCCGCTCGCCCTGGGACGGGACTGGGGACGCTGGGCCGGCTACGCGGCGGCGCGGGTCTACACCGAGGTCGAGGAGGAGTACTTCGCGATCCGAAACGCGGCGACGCTCTTCGATCTGTGCCCGCTCAACAAGTACCGGATCGGGGGTGCTCACGCGGAGCGCTTCGTCGATCGGCTCACGACGCGCGCGGTCGCCCGCCTCGGGACGGGCCGGGTGAGCTACACGCTGTGGTGCGACGACGACGGCAAGGTCCTCGACGACGGCACGCTCTACCGCCTGGAGGACGGGACCTTCCGGCTCTGCGCCCAGGAGCACCACCTCGACTGGCTCCTCGACGCGGCCTTGGGCTTCGACGTCTCGGTCGAGGACGAGAGCGCGGCGGTCGCCGCGATCGCGCTCCAGGGTCCGCGGGCCTGCGCGATCCTCGCCGCCCTCGATCTGGCCGATGTCGAGTGGCTCGCGCCGTTCGACCACCGCGTCTACCCGCTCGGCGGATGCCCGACGCGGGTGTCGCGCACCGGGTTCACCGGCGATCTCGGCTACGAGCTGTTCTGCGAGGCCTCTCACGCGCCGGCGCTCTGGGATCTCCTGTGGGAGGCCGGGTCGGTTCACGGCCTGCGGGCGATCGGCACCGCGGCGCTCGATCTGGCCCGGCTCGAGGCCGGCTTCGTGGTCGCCGGACGCGACTTCGTGCCCGCCGGCGCCGCGCTGCGGCCCTCGCGCCGGCGCTCGCCCTACGAGCTCGGGCTCGGCTGGCTGGTGGATCTCGACAAGGGTCCCTTCAACGGCCGCCGGGCACTCGTGGCCGAGCGCGCGCGCGGGTCACGCTGGCGCCTCGTGGGGCTCGACGTCGAGGGCGCGAAGCCCGCTCGCGACGGCCTCGTCCTCGCGGGCCTGCCGCGCCGGCAGGTCGGGCACGTCACGAGCGCCGCCTGGGCGCCGACGGCCAAGCGCAACGTCGCGCTCGCGAGCGTGCGCAGACCCCACGGGGAGACGGGGCGGATGCTGCGCGTGGAGATCCACACCCGCAAGGAGCTCGAGTGGGAGCGCCGCCTCGCCCGGGCGCGGGTGGTCCCGAGGCCCTTCTTCGGCCCGCGCCGGCGGTGGGCCGTCCCCGCGCAGACGGGCGAGCGCGCCTGAGTGCGCGAGCTCGCCGATGGGCGGTGACGAGGACCCGGTGCGCACGGCAGCGACTTTAGTCACAGATCGGGTCCGCGCGGGGTTGCTACCGTCTCTCCTCGGCAAGGCTCTGGGAGAGCGACGTGGAACGTGCGTTCTGGCTCCGGCAGGGGTGTCTCGCCGGCCGGCCGGGCCCCGACATCGCGCCGTGGAAGCCGGCGCGCCTGCGCGAGGCCGGTATCGGCGCGGTGCTCTCGGTGAACCACGCCTGCGCGTGTGATGCTCGGGCGCTCGTCGCCGCGGACATCGAGCACGCTTGCTTTCCTCTCTCCTCCTCGGCACCGCCCCGGCGCGGGGACGTCGCGCATTGCCTCGATGCGTTGCCACGGGCCTACGACTTCACCGCACGGGCTCTCGACCGCGGACGGCCGGTGCTCGTGCACTGCACCTTCGGCAAGGATCGCACGGCCCTGTTCATGGCCTACTTCCTGATGCGCACGGAGGGTCTCGACCGGCGCGCGGCCATGGCGAGCGTGCGGCTGGTGCGGCCCGGTGCGTTCAGCGCGATCGGATGGGACAAGCTCGCCCGCGAGGTGCTCGGTCGGGCAAGCCGCGAGACGGCCTTCAAGAATATTCGAAGCTGGCGTTCGGGTGAAGGACTCGTGGCCCGTTGCTGGTCGTGAGTCGTTGGCCGACGATCTTCAATCTCCTCCGTCGTTGGGCCACCCGCTCCTCGGAGGCGAGCGCGGAGCGGGTGGCCCGTTTCTGGCCCGGACATCTCGCCGATCCACGGGACCACCGCGCAGGTCCTTGGATCCACGGTGAATTCGGCGAGCACGGAATGTGCAGGTCGTACCTCCGGGCTCGTGATTCCACGCTCGTCGGAAGTGCCGTCGACGCACGGACCGGGCGAGGGCTCGTGAGCTCGGCGCGATATCCGGGCCTTCGTTCAGGAACCACGTTCCGGAGCGCTCGAGCCGCCGCGCCGGCGCCCGCGCGGCTTCTGCCATAATCACCGGCAGACCCCGCCGCACCCCATTGCAGCGCTGCGTGCTCCACCCCCGATGAGTCCTCCGCCGATCCGCCGCGCCACGCTCCAGGACGTCGCCCGCGAGGCCGGCGTCTCCCCGATCACCGCATGGCGTGCGCTCAATCAGCCGCACGTGGTCGCCGAGCCCACGGTCGCGCGGGTGCGCGAGGCCGTCGAGGCGCTCGGCTACGTGCCGAACGCCGTGGCCCGTGGCCTGGTGTCGAGCCGTTCCCACACCGTCGCGGCGCTGGTGCCGTCGGTGTCGAACTGGATGTTCGCCGACGCGATCCAGGGGATGTCCGACGCGCTCCACGCAGCCGGCTACGAGCTCCTGCTCGGCTGCTCGAACTACGACCAGGACGCGGAGGAGCACGCGCTGCGGGCGATGATCGGCCGCCAGCCCGATGGCATCGTGATCACCGGGCGCGGCCACTCGCCGGGCACCCGGCGGCTGCTCGAGCGCGCGGGTCTGCCGGTCGTGGAGATCTGGGATCACGGCTCGAGCTCCCTCGACATGTCCGTCGGCTTCTCGAACCGGGCGATCGGTGCCGAGGTCGCGCGGTTCCTCGTCGGCAAGGGTCATCGTCGAATCGGCTTCGTGGGCGTCGCGGGGCGCTCGCGGGGGCGGCAGCGGCTCGCGGGCTTTCGCGAGGCGCTCGGTGCGCTGGGCGTGGACGGGGAGGTGCCGACGGCGGAGGTCGAGGACAGCCTCGGGGGCGGCGTCACCGGCCTGGCAGCGATGCTCGACGCGAGCCCGGCGCCGCGGGCGGTGTTCTTCAACGGCGATCTGCTCGCGAGCGGTGCGCTCCTCGAGTGCCAGCGCCGGCGCGTGTCGGTGCCCGGCGAGCTCGCGCTCGTCGGTCTCGGGGATCTCGATCTCGCCGCACACCTCAGCCCGGGCCTCACGACGGTGCGCGTGCCGCGCTACGCGGTCGGCGCCCAGGCCGCGCGGATGCTGCTCGGGCGCCTCGACGACGACCTGACGCCGCGCCCGCGGCGGGTGGACCTGGGCTTCGAGATCGTCGAGCGCGAGACCACGTGATCGACCGCGCCGACCCGCTCCGCGATGCCGGCCGCTGACCCGGCGCGCGGCGTCGTCACGATCCAGTCCCACGTCGCCTACGGCCACGTCGGCAACTCGGCCGCCGTGTTCGCGCTCCAGCGCCTGGGCCACGAGGCGTGGCCCGTGAACGTGCTCGCCTTCAGCAACCACCCCGGGCACGGCACCCATGCCGGCCGGGTCCACGGCCTCGGGCTGGTTCGCGAGATCGTCGACGGGCTCGAGCGGCTCGGGGTGCTGGCGGCGTCCTCGGCGGTGCTGACCGGATACCTGCCGAGCGCGGAGCTGGTGCACGAGGCGGCGCGCGCGGTCGACCGCGCCCGTGCCCTCGGGGCGCGGGGGCCGTACCTGTGCGACCCCGTGATCGGCGACCGGGAGACCGGGCGCTACGTCGCCGACGGGGTCGCCGACGCGGTCGCCGCCGCGCTCGTGCCGCGCGCCGATCTGATCCTGCCCAACGTCTTCGAGCTCGAGACGCTGACCGGCGCGGTGGTCGACGGGATCGACGATGCCATGGCCGCCGCGCGAGCGCTCGCCAGCCGTGGTCCCCGCCGCGTGGTGGTGACGGGCCTCGCCGCCGGCGAGCGCGTCGAGGCGCTGCTGGTCGAGGCGTCGGGCGCGTGGTCGGTGACCATGCCGGCGCTCGCTCTCGAAGGTCGGCCCGACGGCGCCGGCGATCTCCTCGCCGCGGTGATGCTGGCGCGGATCCTCGACGGCGCACCGGTGATCGAGGCGCTCGCCCACGCGATGGCCGCCGTGCACGAAGTCCTCGCGTGCACGGTGCGGCGCGGCACGCGCGAGCTCGCGCTCGTCGAGGCCCAGGCCCGGCTCGCGAGCCCCCGGCGCGCCGCCGCGGTCGCCCGCCTCGACTGATCGCCGGTGATCGGCGTGCGTGGCGCGCCGTCACGCACGTAGACTGCCGCGGCGCCGCAGGTCGAACAGGAGCACCCGATGGCCAGCAGCCTGCTCGTCCTCCTCGACGACATCGCGACCGTCCTCGACGACGTCTCGGTCCTGACCAAGGCCGCCGCCAAGAAGACCGCGGGCGTGCTCGGGGACGATCTCGCGGTGAACGCCGAGCAGGTCAGCGGCGTGAGTGCGGCGCGCGAGCTGCCCGTGGTGTGGGCGGTGTTCAAGGGCTCGTTGCTCAACAAGGCGATCCTGGTGCCCGGCGCGCTCGCGATCGGCGCCTTCGCGCCCTGGGCGATCACGCCGCTGCTGATGCTCGGCGGCGCGTACCTGTGCTTCGAGGCCTTCGAGAAGATCCTGCACGCGCGCGCCCACGGCGACGAGGCGGAGGCCGAGGCGCGCGTCGCTGCCGCGCTCAGCCGTGCCGGCGACGACCCGCTCGTGGTCGAGCGGGAGCAGATCCGCGGCGCCATCCGCACGGACTTCATCCTCTCAGCCGAGATCATCGCGATCACCCTCGGCGTCGTCGCCGACGCCGAGTTCCGCACCCAGGTCGGGGTGCTGAGCGGCCTGGCGGTGCTCATCACGATCGGCGTCTACGGACTGGTCGCCGCGATCGTGAAGATCGACGACCTCGGCCTGTATCTGGTGCAACGCCCCGGCACCAGCCTGCTGGCCCACGGGCGGCGGCACCTCGGTCACGCGATCCTGCGCGCGGCGCCCCACCTGATGCGCGGGCTGTCCATCGTCGGCACGGCGGCGATGTTCCTGGTGGGCGGCGGGATCATCAGCCACGGGGTCCCACCGCTCGAGGCCGCGATCCGCCGCCTCGCCGAGGCGCCGGGGGCCGGGGAGGTACTCGGGCTCCTCGCGCCGGTTCTCGCGCACGGCGTCGTGGGCATCGCCGTGGGCGCCGTCGTCGTCGCCCTGGTCGCCGCGGCGCGGCGGGTGCTGGGCGCATCGAGCGGCGCCGCCTGAGCGGCCTGCACGCTCCGGCGGCGTGCCTATACTTCCGGGCATGTCGAGGCTCCCTGATGCGCGTGCCGGCACCGTCGTCGCGGCGATGCTCGCCGCCGCGGTGGCGCTCGCCGCCCCCGGGGGCGACGAGCCTGCGTCCCTGCCCGCCCTGCCGGGCCTGCCCGGGCTGCCCGACGCACCCGCGAAGGCTTCGAGCCCAGGAGCCGCGACCCCGTCGAGGGCAGTGCCGGCGCTGCCCGAGGCGCCCGCGGCCGGCGGGAGCGCCGCACCCGGGGCGCTCGCGCCGACCCGGCCGAGGTCACGAGGTCCGGGCCGCTCCGGCAGGGGCCATCGCGCGCGTCCCTGGTGATCCTCGAGGTGCCCGAGGGGACGCGGGTGGAGCTCACCACGATGGCCGGAGCGTGGGCGAGCGTGCGCGTTGCCGGTGGTCAGAAGGGCTGGATGCCCGTCGACTCGCTGCGCATCGGCGGCGAGACCCGCGAGGCGAGCATCGGCTGGCTGCGCAGGCTGACCGGCGCGCTCCGGCGCACCGGCTCGTCGAGCCGGCCGGAAGGCGGCGGCGGGGTCTCCGTCGGGGTGCGCGGGCTCACCGCGGACGAGGTGCGCAGCGCGCGACCGGACATGGCGGGCGTCGAGGCCCTCGAGCGCCTCGCGGTGACCGGTCCGAAGGCCCGGGCGCGCGCCGGGGAGGTCGGTCTCGCGAGCCGTTCGGTGCCTTTCGATCGCGCCGCGGCGGCCGCGGTGGAGGTGGCTCGCGGTCCCGGGCGCGAGGTGAGCCCGTGACGGGTGCGCGCGGCGTGCTGCTCGCGCTCGGGCTCGTCCTCGCCTCTGGCGCGGCTCTCGCCCAGGGCTGGCTCAAGCTCGGCACGGATCTCCTCGGCGACAATCAGGATCTGATCGGCTCGGCGATCGAGAAGCGCGGGGTTCTCCTCGGCAACATCGACGAAGGCACCGAGCAACAGATGGGCCGCGCCGCCGCCGCGGTGCTGCTCGGCGCCGCACCGGCGCTCACCGACCCGCGACTGCAGGCGTACGTGAATCTCGTCGGCCTCTGGATCGCGCTGCACAGCAGCCGTCCGGACCTGCCCTGGCGCTTCGTGGTGACCGACGACGACACCGTGAACGCCTTCGCGACGCCGGGCGGCTACGTGATCATCAGCCGCGGTCTGTTCCTGCTGATGCGCAGCGAGCACGAGCTCGCCGGGGTGCTCGCGCACGAGATCGCCCACGTCGTCGCGAAGCACCATCTCACCGCGATGGTCGACAAAGAGCGGATGAGCTTCGCGCTCGAGCTCGGCAAGCGCGCCGCGGACCAGGACGGCCTCCTCGTCGACGCCGTGGTCGGCGCGGCGCGCAATCTCTACGCGAGCGGGCTGGACAAGGCGGACGAGTACGAGGCCGACGAGATCGGCGCCGTGCTCGCCGAGCGGGCCGGCTACGACCGCTACGGCCTGCACCACGCGCTGATGACCCTCGAGGCGGTCGAGTCCGACCCGGATCTGATGGCGCTGTTCAAGGGCACCCATCCCCCGATCGCCGACCGTCTCTCGCGGCTGCGCGAGCAGCTCGTCGCGCGCGCGGGGGTCGACGGCTCGTCCCTGGCGAGCACCATGCTCGCCGAGCTCCAGGGAGACCTCCGGCAGCAACGCTGAGCCACCGGCCTTCCCGGCGGTGCCATCCGTGCGATTCGCCGACCCACCGAGGTCCTAGCCCGGATATCTCGCCGATTCGCGCGATGATCGCGCAGGACCTTGGATTCGTGGCGGATTCGGCGAACGCCGGATGTACAGGTCGTACTTCCAAGTTCGCCGGATTCGCCATGGATTCAAGGGACAAGCGAGCGCGTGTGAAATCGGTGAGATATCCGGGCTAGAAGAGGGCGTGGACGATTCTGCCGTGTCGGGCACTGCAAGACGGGCAACCGGCGCGTTGACTCGCCGGGTTCGGGTTCGAGTCCCCGACTCGGATCAGGAGATCAGGGAGCTACGCTCGGTCCCTGCTTCCGTGGCGAGGTGGTCGCAGACACGTCCATGGAGTGGCTCGACCCGACCCAGGATCTCGGCGGCTCCCTTGGTGGAGCGGTCCTTGCCCATCTGCTCCAGGTCCCTGAGCATCGCCGCCAGAGACCGGGCGCCGAGATTGGCGCTACTCGATTTCAGAGCGTGGGCCCTTTGCCGGATCCCGTCGGCATCGGAGTTCTCCACTGCCTCACGAAGCTCGTCCAGCATCGGCGCCGAGTCCTGAAGGTAGATCTCCACGAGCTCCCCAAGGGTGTCCCGACCCACCCGTCGACCCAGCGTCCGGATCTTGTCGAGCACCGCGGAATCCACCAATTTCTCGCCGCCGTCTGCGGGAGTCGGCGTTGTGCGAGGCAGGCTGTCGTCGTCGGTCCCGGCGACCGGGGCTCGCTCCCCGCTCGAGGTGGCGAGCCACTTCCGCATGGTCTGGGCCAGGTCGTCGGAGTCGAAGGGCTTGCTCAGGTAGTCGTCCATACCCGCTCTGAGGCACTTCGCCCGGTCCGTGAGCATCGCGCTCGCGGTCATGGCGATGATCGGCAGGTGCTCGCTGCTCACGCTCACGTACCCGCAGCCCCGAATCGCCCGCGCTGCCTCGAAGCCGTCCATCACCGGCATCTGGCAATCCATGAGGACGAGATCGAAGCTCTCGCGTTCCAGGGCGGCCAGGGCCTCTCGGCCGTTGTCGACGACCACCATCGTGCAGCCGAGGTACTGCAGCATCGTGCTCACCAGGTCCTGGTTGACGCGGTTGTCCTCGGCCACGAGCACCGTGGCCCCGAAACGGGGCGGCGTAGCCGGCCCTACCGGCGGCGCACCACACCCCTCGGAAGCGGCCGTCGCCTGGGGATTCACCAGACAGCGGCGCAGCGCCGCCCGCTTGACCGGCTTCATGATGCTCCCGTCGAACGACGCGTCCCTGGCGCCGACATCGCGCTCGCAGACAACACTCCTGAGCAGGACCATCCGCAAGACCCCTTTTCCGGAGCCCCGCTCGCGCCGAACGTGCTCGAGCCCCCACGAATCCACGAGGGAGTCGTCGATGAGAGCCACGTCGTACGGCACCCCACGCTCCGCCGCCTGCCGTGCTCGCAGCATCGCTCCGTGTCCGTTCTCCGCCGTATCGACAGCGACTCCCAACCGCTCCAGGCTCTCCCTGAGCGTCCGGCGACTGGTCTCGTTGTCATCGACCAGGAGAACCCGCCGTCCAACGACCTCCTCGGGTTCTTCGGTCTGGCCGCGCTCGTCGCCGACCGGCTCCAGGCGCGTGGTGAACCAGAAGGTCGAGCCCCTGCCTTCCTCGCTCTCGAACCCGATCTCGCCACCCATCAGCTCTACCAGCTGCCTGGAGACCGCGAGACCGAGCCCCGTTCCGCCGTACCGGCGCGTCATCGAGCCGTCCGCCTGGGCGAAGGAGTCGAAGATATTCCTCTGAATCGCGACGTCGACGCCCACGCCGGTGTCGGTCACCGACAACCGCAGGATGGAACGCCCGGTGCAGCGCTTTACGTGGTCCACCGCGACCACGACCTCACCCTCGTCGGTGAACTTGATCGCGTTGCCGCACAGGTTCACCAGGACCTGATGCAGTCGGTTCGAATCACCCCGATAGGTCGAGCCGCATTCCTCGCCAATCCGGCAAACCAGCTCCAGGCCCTTTCGATGCGCACCCTCAGCGAACTGATCTCCAATGCTCTCGATCAGCTCCGCAACCTCGAACTCTGTGACCTCGAGTCGGAGCTTGCCGGCCTCCATCTTGGAGAAATCCAAGATGTCGTTGATGATGTTGAGAAGGCCCTTGCCAGATCCGTGAATTGTCCGGGCGAAGTGACGCTGCGAGTCGTCGAGCTCTGTCTTCAGCAACATCTCGGTGATGCCCAGCATGCCGTGAATCGGAGTGCGGAGCTCGTGGCTCGTATTGGCAAGGAATTCACTTTTCGCCCGGTCCGCCTTCTCGGCCGCCATCTTCTCGATATGCTCTTTCTCCTTGGCAGCGGTCAGCTCGATCGCGTTGCGGACGTTCTTCTTGAGCTCGGCTTCCATGAACACGAACGACTCGGCCAGCCTACCCACCTCGTCCCGGCACTTTGCCGGTAGTCTGTAGATGGCATGATCGATCGCCTCGCTGCTCGTGAAATCCTGAGACGGCAGCTGCTTGGCATAGGACGTCAGAAGGTTCAGCGGCCGCGAGATCCTCGCCACGAGGATGAATGCCGCAACGATGCTGCCGAGGAAGATCAGAGTGGTCATCACGCTCTGGCGCTGCACGAGGGATTCCGCCGGCGCCTTGATCTCCTCCAATGGCACCACAACCGCGAGATACCAGTCGAACGCCTTGAAGTAGGCCATGAAGGCCTTGACCGCCCGCGCGTCGTCGCTGAAAGGGTCGCTGTACTGGGTCTGCCCCTGCCCCGAGTTGTAGGCGCTCTTCAGCTGCTCGAGAAGGGGCGCTGAATCAGCAATCAACTCTCGCGTCAGGTTCTTCGAGAACCCCCGCCCCGACGGCGCCACCAACACCTCGTTATCACCGGAGAACAGGAGTGCGTATCCCGTTCGGGCGACCTGAAGCTTCCGAAACGTCTTACGGAGCCCCTGGACGATGGCATCCATCTTCTTCTGACTCTCGGCTTCGATATCGTCGAAGTCGATGCTCGCCGCCAACGTCAGTTGCCACTCGTTCAATGGCACGAAGTACCCCATGTTCTTACCGACACCGCCTTCCTGGTTCCAGTCGAACACCGCCCCCGCACCCGCAGGCCCGAGCCGCTCGTAGTCCATCAGCGATGCGAGAGGCCGTCCCTTGAGGTCGCGGGCCGATTCGAGCGAGAGATCCCGCAACGCAGCATTGGAGTGCCCGACCACCTGTCCGTCCCGTCCGAATACGAACACGTCTCCGCGAAAGCTCGAGGCCTTCAGCCATTCGAGCGCGTTGGAGCGCGCTTCAGCGGGTGTCAGCCCGCCGGTCTCGGCGACGGCGAAGAACTTCTGGAACACGGATGCGCTGAGCTCGGAGATGTCTCGTAGCTCGACACGGAGTCGGGACAGGATCTCCAGCTTGTCCGACAGGAGACGGTTGTAGCCTCCGTGCATGTGCAGCTCCACGAGCTGCAGCGCATTCATCGCTGCGGATTCCTCGGCCGCCAGCATCGCCTGGCCGACGTCGCGGTGCGTCGAGTAGACGATGCCGGCCGCGTTCGTCGTCATGACGAGCGTCACGAACGCGATGATCTTCGACTTCAGCGACGTCAGCATGGGGCTTCCAGATCGTGACCGCTCGACCTCAGTCGTGGACGCCGTCGGCGCTCGAGAGTCCGTGAATCTCAGCGTCGGCCACATCAGTGGCTGGTGAACCAGGCGATATCATCACTCCTCCGGATTGCGGACGCCGGCATTCGGCAGGAACCCGTATATTTCACGCCTCGGCGTCGTTCACCGTGACTGCAGTCGCACTCTGGGGTCGGGGACGAAGTGCATTCGTCGGCGATGACTCACACCGTGTCGGGGCCGTGACGCCGGTCGCATTCCTCCGTTCCGCGTCCGTTCCGGCCGACGCTTCACGAGCTGCTCCAGGTGCTCGCTATCCAGCGTCTTCGTGTGTCGGTGGTCGGCGTCCGAGAGAGGTGGGGGCCACTCGACTGCGGGGCGCGAAGTCGCGACCGGCATCACGAACTCGCGACTCTTTCGGTGATAAGAATTGGGCACGCGATGGCCACGCAGGCACCTTCATGGGCTTTCGCGTCCATCAGTTCGATCCGGGCACGGCTAGCCACAGCTTCGGGGGAGTCCACTGATGCACGATGACCGACTGAGAGAGCTGAAGCGGATGTCGATCCTCGTGGTTGACGACCTGAGGGACATCCGCGCCATGGTGAGCACGCTTCTCGAGTGCGAGGGCTACGACAACGTGCTGCAGGCGGACAGTGGCGGGAGCGCGCTGGCCCTCCTCGAAGGGGGGACCCCCGTCGACCTCGTGCTCCTCGACATCTGCATGCCCGACACCTCCGGCTACGAGGTCCTCGAACGCCTGAGGAGGAGCGAGAGCCTTCGGTCGATTCCAGTGATCATGATCACGGGGGTCGACGAGCTCGACAGCGTGATTCGTTGCGTCGAGAACGGGGCCGAGGGCTACCTTACCAAGCCGATCGAGGAAACACTGCTTCGAGCATGCGTGCAAGCCAATCTCGAACGCAGGCACCTCCGCGAGAAAGAGCGCGAGCTTCTTCGAGAGGTCGAGGCGCAGAAGGAGAGATCCGAGGACCTACTGTACGAGGTCATCCCCGAGGCGGTGGCAAGACGCCTCACCGAGGGCGAGCAGACGATCGCCGACTGGGTCGACGACGTCACCGTGCTGTTCGCCGATCTGGTCGGGTTCACCGAGCTCTGCAGCGCGATCGGTGCAGCCGAGGTCGTGTCGATTCTCAACGAGATGTTCGGCGCTCTCGATCAGCTGGCAGCGGCACATCGGATCGACAAGGTCAAGACCATCGGTGACGGGTTCATGGTCGTCGGGGGGATCGGGACGGACTCGGAAGGGCATGCAACTCGGTGCATGGACTTCGCAATGGCGGCGCTCGAGTGGGTCGAATCGTTCAACGAACGGCGTGGGACGAGATTCAGAATGCGGATCGGAATGCACACCGGCCCCGTGGTCGCAGGCGTGATCGGCCTGACGAGGTTTACCTACGACCTGTGGGGGGAAACCGTCAATCTGGCGAGTCGAATGGAGTCCCTGGGCGTTCCTGGGTGGATCCAGGTCTCGGCCGCGACGTACGAGCGGGTGCGCTCCACCTATCGCTTCGAGCCCAGAGGTCGAATCGCCGTCAAGGGCAAGGGAGCCATGGAAGCCTATCTCGCCTGTCTCGATACGCGTCGCGCGGGGGACCTCGTTGCGCTGACAGCCAGGGTCCGGCCCTAGGACGGTTCGGAGGCGTCCCAGCTAGCCGAGCGCCGCCGCTGTAGCGTCGAGGGCACGCCCGAAGCGGTCGAAGAGATCGTCGATCTGCGCCTCGTCGATGATGAGCGGCGGGCAGGTCGCCACCGAATCACCGGGCAGGCCGCGCACGATCAGGCCCTCGGCGAAGGCCTTGTCCGCGACGAGCTGACCGACCTTTCGCTCGGGCGGGTACTGCTCACGGCTCTCCTTGTCCGCGACGATCTCCACGGCGCCGATGAGTCCCACCCCGCGGGCGTCGCCGACCAGCGGGTGCTCGCCGAGGGCGGCGAGACGCGCCTGGAAGCGCGGTGCGACCGCACGCACGTGGCCGACGATGTCGCGCTCGGCGTAGATGCGCAGCGTCTCGAGCGCCACGGCTGCCGAGGCCGGGTGACCGCCGTAGGTGTAGCCCATGCCGAGCGCACCGTGGCGCCGGCTCTGCTCCACGAAGGCCTCGTAGATGGGCTGGGAGATCATCGTCGCCGCGATCGGAAGGTACGCCGAAGAGAGCTGCTTGGCGCAGGTCACGATGTCCGGGGTGATCCCGTAGGTGTCGCTGCCCCACATGTTCCCCGTGCGCCCGAATCCGCAGATGACCTCGTCCGCGACCATCAGCACGTCGTGCTCGCGCAGCACCTGCTGGACCTTCTCGAAGTAGGTCGCGGGCGGCACCATGACGCCGCCCGCACCCATCACCGGCTCGGCGAAGAAGGCCGCAACCGTTTCCGGGCCCTCGGCGCGGATCAGCGCGTCGAGGCTCGCCGCGAGGCGATCGGCGAAGGCCTCCTCGGATTCCCCGGGCTCGGCGTAGCGATAGTGGCACGGCGTGTCCGTGTGCAGATAGCGATCGTTGACGGGGAGATCGAAGTCGTTCTGCATCAGGGGAATCGCGGTCAGGCCGCCGCCGGCGGCGGTCACGCCGTGGTACCCGCGGCGACGCGAGATGAGCTTCTTCTTTTCGCGTCGTCCGAGCGCGTTGTTGTAGTACCAGACGAACTTGATGGCGGTGTCGATGGCCTCGGAGCCCGAGTTGACGAAGAAAGCCTTGGACATCGTCGCCGGGGCCACCTCGATCAACGCCTCGCCGAGCTCGATCACGGGAAGCGTGGAGCGATGGGCGAAGGTGTGCGCGTAGGGCAGCGTGCCGAGCTGGCGCGTCGCAGCATCGATGAGCCGCTGCTCGCTGAAACCCAATGAGGTGCACCACAGGCCGGCGAGTCCCTCGACGTAGCGGTTGTCCTCCTCGTCGTAGACGTAGATCCCCTCGCCGCGCTTGATGATCACCGGGCCACGCTCCTCGTGGGCAGCCAGGTTCGTGTAGGGGTGCAGCGTGTAGGCCACGTCGCGCGCGGCCATGGAGTTCGGGGCGTGGGTCATCGGGGAGTGCTCCGCTCGGGGTCGGCGTGGGCCCGTCCGGGCCGAGGGCAGCCAGTGTGCGCGAACGAGGCTCGGCGTGCACGTGCGCCGGCGTCGGCGCGGGCGCTCACACGTGCTGGCCGCCGTTGACCTCGACCTCGGTCCCCGTCACGTAGCTCGACTGGCCGGAGCACAGGAAGTAGATGGTGCTCGCGACCTCCTCGGGGCGACCGAGGCGGCCCAGCGGGATCTCGCCAGCGAGGGATAAGAGGAAATGCCGCGATTGCCCGGAACAATCCCGGCGGACCGCCAGGGATGGCGGGAATGCAACACGATTGCAGGAGCAATCCTTGCCCTGCAGGCGTGTTCCCTCCCCCCCAGGTCATCGGCTTGGGGGGCGGGAGCTCCGTTGGGCCGGGAGCGTTCGACATTTCTGCTCACGTATGTAGCATAGCCACGGGATGCTGGCCGCGCACGAGGGCTCCCGGACCCTGGCGTGGCCGGCTGGAAGGTGCGAACCCTGTGGTAGCCTCAGCGCCGTCCGTTCGCAGCCACGCATTCACCGCGCCTGGGGCCAAGCTCGTGAAGACGATCGATCTCCGCTCCGATACCGTCACCCGCCCGACCCCCGAGATGCGCGCCGCCATGGCGCGTGCCGACGTCGGCGACGACGTCTATGGCGAGGATCCGACGGTCAACCGCCTGGAAGCGATGGCGGCCGAGCGTACGGGCCAAGAGGCGGCGCTGTTCGTGGCGAGCGGGACCCAGGGCAACCTGCTCGGGCTGCTCGTACACTGCGAGCGGGGCGACGAGTACATCGCCGGGCAGCAGGCGCACTGCTACAAGTTCGAGGGCGGAGGCGCCGCGGTGCTCGGCAGCATCCAGCCGCAGCCGGTGGAGATGGAGCCCGACGGCACGCTCGACCTCGAGCGCGTCGCCGCTGCGGTCAAGCCCGTGGACAGCCATTTCGCCCGCACTCGGGTGCTGTGCCTGGAGAACACTCACGCCGGAAAGGTGCTACCCCTCGACTACCTGGACCGCGCCGAGCGCTTCGCTCGCGAACGGGGGCTCGGCCTGCACCTCGACGGCGCACGAGTGTTCAATGCCGCGGTCCGCCTGGGCACGGAGGTCTCAACCATCACCGGGCGTTTCGACACCGTCTCGATCTGTCTGAGCAAGGGACTCGGCGCCCCGGCGGGCTCCCTGCTGGTCGGTCGCCGCGAGCTGGTCCACGAGGCGCGGCGCTGGCGCAAGGTGCTCGGCGGGGGCATGCGTCAGGCCGGCATCCTGGCCGCCGCCGGGATCCACGCCCTCGACCGGCACGTGGAGCGGCTCGCCGAGGATCACGAGAACGCCCGCCGCCTCGCGGAGGGCCTCGCTGGCCTGCCGGGGATCTTCGTCGACCCGCACGCGGTGCAGACGAACATGGTGTTCCTCTCGAGCGACGGGCACACGCTCGCCGAGCTACGGGCCTACATGGAGGAGCGTTCGATCCGGCTCGGGAACAAGAGCCCACTGCGGATCGTGCTGCACCTGGACGTCACCGCGGAGGACGTGGACCGGGTCGTCGACGCCGCGCAGGCCTTCTCGGCACGACGGGCGACGGCCACCGGCTGAGCGAGCGGTCCACGCCTCGCCTCGTCAGGCGCCGTCGGAGCTGTCCGATGATGTGTCGGGAGACGATCCGAACCGTCAGGCGGTCGTCTCGAGCCTGCGCCGGCGCCGATAGGCCGCGCCGGTGCCACCCAGCCCGAGGACCAGCATCGAGAGCGTCGCCGGCTCGGGAACGCCGGGCGTGTCGTGAGGCGGCACGATTTCCCCGGCGAGCGCGAGGATCTTGAAGAACTCCTCGTAGTCCGCCTGGCAGTACCCGTTCGACGGCGTGCAATCGCTGCCGAAGACCGGGTTGAAGGCGGACACCAGCCAGTAGCTGGATGCGACGTCGCCCGCGTTGATCGTCTGGCTCGGAGCTTCAGGGCCGTCGTCGACGTCGTGGTTGCCGATCAAGGTCCAGCCGCTCGAGGTAAGGGTCTCGTTGTTCTCGGTGGAGGAAAGCCACCAGGCCTCCTGATCTCCGATGTAGTCGATCCCGCTTCCATCGGTCGGGTCGTCGCTGCCCGTGTAGGCGAGCACCGAGATGTCGGAGTCGTTGTCGATGTATCCGAGCGTTATCTGGCTGAGGTCGACGAGCTGGTTGCCGAAGTCGAACAGCACCAGGTCGAAGCGCTGGTCGTTGTCCACCGCGTGCTCGGGCGGGTTGCCCTCGTTGTCGTCGCCGCCCCGCCCGGCGGGCGCCGGCGCGTCGGCGTTCCTCACGCCGAGACCCCCGCCGAAGTGCGTGATCTGCCCGAGCTCGAGCCGGGTGTTGCTCGATATGGTGTTGGCCCAGCCGGTGACCGTGACGTTGCCGGCACCGCCGGTACCGGCGTAGGTCCTGCCGTCGGAGAAGTTGCCGTCGCCCGGGCCGCAGCTCCCGCCGGGTCCGGTCGTCGCGATGCAGCTCGCGCTGTCGAAGGTCCAGCTCACGAGCGCGGAGGACGAGAGCGGCAACTGGGCGCCGGCCAGGCCTATCGCTACAGCGATCAGCGTTCTGCGTGCTCGAGTCACTTTCTCCGGTCCTCCTGCGTCACAGCGGCCGCCCGACGGGCGTCAGCGGTCGATCCAGATCAGGCAAATCCCGTGCCGATCGTTGAGTATCTATTTGTTTCTCCAGGGGTTTCCCATCTCTCGGGAATGCCGGTCGCGAGCGCCGTAAAGAATCTCGACAGCCGTCCCGGAGCGGCGTTCCCAAACGGCGCGCGAGCGCGAACGCCCTTCGTCGCAGCCGGGTGTGCTCGAGGTCGCGAACCGCTCGGGAGCGGTCACGGCGACAAGCGCTCGAGGAGCGCACGCGCCTCCTCGGCCCCTTCGAAATCGGTGCCCGAGGCCAGCGCGCGCTCCAGCTCGCGACGGGCCTCGTCCTCGCGCGCGAGCGCGGCGAGCGCGCTCGCCAGGTGATATCGGATCTCCGCGCTCGCGGAGGCACGCGACTGCGCGTCGCGCAGATAGCGCAGTCCCTCGGACGGCTGGCCGCGACGGACCAGCATCCAGCCGAGCGTGTCGTTCACGGCGGGATCTGCGGGGGACGCGCGGTGCGCGCGCCGGGCGAGGTCGAGCGCCTCGGGCTCGCCCTGCCGGTCCAGGATGTAGGCGAGATTGTTCAAGACCTGCGGTGAATCCGGCGCCACCGCGAGGAGCCGTTCGTAGTGACGCCTCGCCCCTTCGAGCTCATCGCTCGCGAGGAGGTGCTCGGCGAGCGCGAGGCGCGCGAGCACGTCGTGGGGGCGATCGGCGAGCCACTTCTCGAGCGCCTCGCGAGCGCCAGCCGCATCCCCGGCGCGGGCGAGCGCGCGCACCAGGCGCAGCAGCGTCGCAACCGCCGCCTCGCGCTCGAGGGCGGCCTGGTACGCGGCGATCGCGGCCTGCGCCTCGCCGGCCGTGAGCAAAGCGTCGCCGAGGAGACGGTGGGAAACCGCGAGCTCCGGACGCTCCACCGCGAGCGCCTCGGCCGCCGCGAGCGCGTCACTGCGGCGACCGTAGCGCAGGCGCGTCTCGATCAGCGCGATCCTCGAAGGCAGGTGGGCTGCGTCTCCCTGGAGCGCCTTCGCGAGCGTGTAGAGGGCCTCGTCTCCCGCTCCGATGGTGAGCTGGAGGCGCGCGATCCGATACAGCTGATGCGTGTCGAACCCGGCTACGTCCACCATTCGCTTGTAGGTCACGCCGGCGAGGTCGACCCGGTCGTGCACCAGCTGCGCGCGCCCGAGTGCCGCCATGACCTCGAGGTCGTCCTCGACACGGACCTCGACCTCCTCGGCGACCCGCAGCGCCTCCTCGGGCTTGCCGATGCGCAGCAGCAGATCGACGAGTCCGATCGCCGCGCGCACCGAGTCGGGGTCGGTCTCGTGCGCCTTGCGCGTCCAACGCTCCGCCGCGGCGAGCTCGTTGCGCCGCTCGTGCGTCGCCGCGAGCCCGATCATGGCGCGGGCGTTCTCCGGATGGTCTTCGAGAATGCCTTCGAATCTCCCGCGGGCCTCGTCGAGCATTCCCCGGGAGATCTCCAGCTGCCCGAGGTTGACCCGGGCGGGGAGGAAGTCCGGGTGCTGCTCCAGGATGCCCCGGTAGCTCGCCGCCGCCTCCTCCAGGCGCCCGGACGCGAGCTGTGCCGATGCGGCCAGGTTCGACACCGTCAGATTGTCAGGGCTCAGCTCCCTCAGCTGGGTGGCGATCTCGAGGGCCTCGGCGTGGTGACGCCGCTGCATGTATGCCACCACGAGCGTCACGCCGACCCCGGTGTTGCCCGCCGGATCCTCGGCGAAGAGCTCGGCCAGCTCACGCAGCCCACGGTCCTCGTGGCCGCCAGCGATTCGATTCAGGGCAAGGGTGGAACGCACCCGGCGCCAGTCTCCGGACAGCTCCACCGCTTTCTCGAAGTAGGTGGTCGCGACGTCGTGCCGACGCTTGAGCATGTACGCCTCGCCGAGGAGCGCGAGCAGACGGGGATCGTTCGGCGACCGTCTGAGCACCGGCTCGAGCATCTGAATCGCCTCGTCACCACGTCGCTGCTTGACCATGATCGCGCCGACCAGCTTGCGCGCGCCTGCTTGATCGGGATAGCGCTCCATGTAGCTCGACAGGTAGCGCTGCGCCTGCTCGAACTCGCCCGTCTCGAAGCTCGCGATCCCCGCCAGGAGCTCCAGCCTCGGCGAGTGCTCGAGGGCGCTCGGCGGAAGCTCGTCCACGAGCGCCGCGGCACGCTCCAGCGCCTCGCGTGCATCCGCACGTCGACCTTGCTTCGACAGGTGCACCGACTCGAGGTAGGCCACTCGCGGGTCCAGCGGATACCGATCGCGCATGTAGGCGAGGTCCTCGCCCGCTGCTTCCGTGCGGCCGAGATCGACGAGCACGCCGAGCCTCGCTATCCGTGCGTCGTAGTGCGACGCGTCGAGCTCGACCGCGCGAGCGTAGGCAACCAGAGCGCCGTCGAGATCGCCGAGCGCGTGTCGCACGGCTCCTTGCGCACTCCAGGCGCCCGCGTCGTCGGGAGCGAGCCGCTGCACGTCCTGCGCGAGGGCTTCGGCCGTCCGCGGATCGCTGCGCTCCAACGCCAGATGGACGAGGCCGACCCGCGGCGGCGACGCGTCCGGCGCGAGCTCCGCCGCCTTCCGATAGCTCTCCTCGGCGGAGTCGAAGTCGCTCATGTGCATGTACGCACGCGCCCGATGCACCAGGAGCTCGGACTGAACGTCCGGTGGCATGCCGGTATCGGGGACCAGCTCGAGAAGCTCCTCGAACCGATATCCCTGCGCGAGCGCAGCGGCTCGAATCGGCCAGGTTATGGCAGGGTCGGCGCCGAGCCTTCTCGCGCTCAGCAGCGCGTCGATCGCCGCCGCGCTCTGGCCGGCGCGCAGGTAGACCCGGGCGAGAAGGATGTGGGCCGACAGGTGACTCGGGTCCGCCGACAATGCCTTCTTCAGGGCCATGAGCGAGCCCTCGAGATCGTCCTCCTCGAACCGCACGAGCGCCTGCTCGTAATGGGTGGATGCGTCCGCCGGAACGAGCACCTCCGCGCTCAGGACCTCACTCTCCTCGGCGAGCGCCTCGCTCTTCTGCGCGATCGCCGGCGACGGCGAGGGCCAGGCCAGGGCGACGCCGCAGAGCAGGGGCAGCAAGGCAGCGCGGCACCCAGCGCGTGCGCGGCGGGCAGGGGCGTGTCCAGGGGGCGACAACCTCGGGAACCTACCGGACCTGCTCGATCTCGTCACTTCACATCCGCTTCGGTTCGGGTTGGCCGAGTTCGGGCGATCGGCGCCGAGATGAGACCACACTCTCCCGATCCGGTCACAGGCACCTCGCGAATGGTGTGACTGCGGTCACGGGCGGGAGCCCTGAGCGTGCGGTGATGGGAAGGCGATTCGTTGCCGATTGCCGCGAACGTGGCTCGGCGATGGGCGGGGTGCGAATCAGGTGTTTCGAGGTCTGAGATGCGCGTGCCAGCGCCGCTCCCAGCGTTTGAAGATCCACACGATCAGGAAGGTCAGGCAGAGATAGAAAGCGCCGGCGGTGATGAAGGACTCGAAGGGCACGAAGTAGCGCGAGTTCACGACCCTCGCCGCCCCGAAGAGATCGATGATCGTGATCACGCCGGCCAGGGCGCTGCCGTGCAGCATGAATATGACCTCGTTGCCATAGGCCGGGAGCGCCCTGCGAAAGGCGCTCGGCAGCACGACCCGGCGCACGATCTTCGATCGGGACATGCCGCAGGCGCGCGCCGCCTCGACCTCGCCGTAGGGGGTCTGCTCGATGGCGCCGCGGAGGATCTCACTGGTATAGGCCGCGGTGTTGAGCGAGAAGGCGAGCAGCGCGCACCAGTAGGCCTCCTTGAGCACCTTCACCTCGGTCTCGCCGATCTGGAAGCTGTAGAGGAAGCTCTCGCGGAGAAAGTCGAACTGCGGCAGGCCGTAGTAGATGATGAACATCTGCACCAGCAGTGGTGTGCCCCGGAACACGTAGATATAGGTGCGCGCCGGCGCGCGCAGGAGCGGGTTTGGAGACGCCGCCGCCAGTGCGAGGGGTACCGCCAGGCATAGCCCGAGCGCGAGCGCGACCACGACGAGGCGAACGGTCACTCCCAGGCCCTCGACGTACAGCGGGAGGTTGTCGACGATCGCCTCGAGATCCATCAGCGCCCCCTCCGATACCGAGCCACGCTCACGCGGTGCGCACCCCGACGCTGTAACGCCGGTTCAGCCAGCGCAGCCCCACGTCCGAGACCGCCGTGATGACCAGATACAGGACGGCCACCACGACGTAGAAGGTGAACGGCTGGCGCGTCGTGCCGCCGGCCTGGGCGGCGCGGAACACCATGTCCTCGAGACCGATGACGGAAACGAGTGCGGTGGTCTTGGCGAGCACCAGCCAGTTGTTCCCGAAGCTCGGCAGCGCGTGGCGGACGCTCGCAGGAAGCGTGATGCGGAAGAAGACCTGGGAGCGGCGCATGCCGTAGGCATGGCCCGCCTCGATCTCGCCCCGCGGCACCGCGAGGATGCCGCCCCGGAAGGTCTCGCCCATGTAGGCGCCGAAGATCACACCGATGGTGATGACGCCGGCGGTGAACTCGCTGATCTCGAGGTAGTCCCAGCCGATCGCGAAGGGCAGGCTCAGACCCTCGCCGAGCTCGGCGAGGCGATAGCCGATCTCGTTCACGGCGAGCTGGCCGCCGAAGAAGATGACGAACATCAGGACGATGTCCGGGACGCCACGCACGATGGTGGTGTACAGGCCGGCGATCGCGCGCGCGACCTTCGAGCCCGAGAGCTTCGCGAGCGCGGTAGCCATCCCGAGAACCGCCGCGACCAGCAGCGACAGCAGCGCCAGCTCGATCGTGAGCTTCATACCCTCGAGGATGAATGGATAGAGGTACCCGTCCAGCATGGAGCCGAACAGGGACCGCATCGCGCCGTCGAGGAGCTCGAACATCGCCGCAGATCGGGACGTGGCTCGCGCGCCGCGTGTCGCGGCGCGCGAGCCCGACCGCTACTCGCCGTAGACGTCGAACTCGAAGTACTTGGCGTTGATCTTCTGATACACGCCGTTCGCTCGGATCGCCGCGATCGCCTTGTTCAGCTTCTCCTGCAGGTCCTTGTCTCGCTTGCGCACGGCGATGCCCGCACCATCACCGAAGTACTTCGGATCGGTGTAGCTCGGGCCCACGAACTCCCAGTCCGCGCCATTCTCCGTCGAGAGGAACCCGTCGTCCATCGCGACGGAGTCGGCGAGGAGCAGGTCGAGACGGCCGGCGACCGCGTCGAGATAGGCCTCGTCCTGCGTCGCATAGCGCTTGACGTCCACCGCATCGCCGAACTCTCCGGTGATGAAGTTGTCGTGGGTCGTGGCCCGCTGCACACCCACCGTCTTGCCGGCGAGCCCCTCCTTGGTGATCTCGATCCCCGAGCCCTTCTTGCGCGCGAACTTTGCCGGCGTCTGATAGTACCTGCCGGTGAAGTTGACCTTCTTCTTGCGTTCCTCGGTGATCGACATCGAGGCGATGATCGCGTCGTACTTACGCGCGAGCAGCGAAGGAATGATGCCGTCCCAGTCCTGCTGCACGAGAGTGCACTCGGCGCCCATCTCGGCGCAGAGCGCCCTGGCGATGTCGATGTCGAAGCCGGCCAGCTCGCCGTTCGGCAGGACCTCGCTGAAGGGCGGATAGGCGCCCTCGACGCCGATCCTGATCTTCTTCCACTCCTTGGCCGTGACCGGTCCGGTCGCGACCGCGAGCACCGTGACGGCGAGCGCCGCCCTGATGAATCTGCTAACCATGATCTCGAATCCTCCTCACCGTCGTGGGCTTCGAGGGACGATGACCCCCGCGCCCGATCTCCGGAAGCGGAGCCCACTCGCGAGGCGCGGGCCCGGCTCCAACGCTACACCCACCGGGGCGCTACTTGAGCGTCCCGGCGAGAAACTGTCTGAACCGCTCCGAGCGAGGCTGCTCGAAGATCTCCCCGGGCGGTCCGTCCTCCTCGACCCGCCCCTCGTGGAAGAACACCACGCGGTTGGAGACCTCGCGCGCGAAGCCCATCTCGTGGGTCACCACGAGCATGCTGCGCCCCTCCTCGGCCAGCGAGCGGATCACCTTCAGCACCTCGCCGACGAGCTCCGGGTCGAGCGCCGAGGTCGGCTCGTCGAAGAGCATCAGCGTGGGCTCCATCGCCAGGGCCCGGGCGATCGCGGCGCGCTGCTGCTGGCCGCCCGAGAGGTGAGCGGGGTAGTAGTCGCGCCGGTCGAACATGCCGACGCGCTGCAGAACGGCGTCGGCGCGCTCGACGGCCTCGGCGCGGGGCACGCCGAGGACATGGATGGGCGCCTCGATGACGTTCTCCAGCACGGTCATGTGCGACCACAGGTTGAACTGCTGGAACACCATCGCCAGGCGCGAGCGGATCCGCTCGACCTGGCGGCGATCCTCGGGCTCCGGGCTCGCACCAGGGCGCTCGCGCATGCGGATACGCTCGCCGTGCACGTGCACGACGCCCGCATCGGGTATCTCCAGCAGGTTGACGCAGCGCAGGAAGGTGCTCTTGCCCGAGCCGCTGCTGCCGAGAATCGACACCACCTCGTGCTCGGCCGCATCGAGGGTGATGCCCTTCAGCACCTCCACCTCGCCGAAGCGCTTGTGCAGTCCCTCGACCTGGATCGCGGGTGTCGGCTCGCTCACGGTGCCCCCGGGCCTGCGGGGTCGCCGCCGGCGGCTCCCCCGTTCCAGCCATACGGTAAATCGCGAGGCCGGGACCGTGCAAACCGACGCCCGCTGGCCGCTCCGGTTGCCGCCTGCCCCGTCGGCGGCATGTCCCGTACAATGCGACGCGGCCCGGGCCCTCCCGGACCTGCGAGCCGGTGCTCGGGACGACTCGACCGGCCCTAGGGGAATCGTAAGGGACGAGCCCGGTGGACCCGCGGGGACGCAGGGCGCCGTAAGCGGCGGGAGCGATCCTGGCGGGAGCGGACCCGGCGTTTCCCACGATGGCGCCTCAGCCAGATCCAGAAGCGAACGACTTCTCTCGCCATGCATCCAGACAATGAGCCGTAGATTCCAAGGCACCGACACCTACGTCGCGACCGACGATCTCGCGATGGCCGTCGACGCGGCGGTCACCCTGGGTCGACCCCTGCTGGTGAAGGGGGAGCCGGGCACGGGCAAGACGCGCCTGGCCGAGGAGGTCGCGGCCGCGCTCGGCCACCCGCTCATCCAGTGGCACATCAAGTCCACGACCAAGGCACGGCAGGGGCTGTACGAGTACGACGCCGTGGCGCGGCTGCGCGACTCCCAGCTCGGCGACGAGCGGGTGCACGACATCTCGAACTACATCGGGCGCGGCAAGCTCTGGGAGGCATTCGCCAGCGAGAAGCAGCCAGTGCTGCTCATCGACGAGATCGACAAGGCGGACATCGAGTTCCCGAACGATCTGCTCCTCGAGCTCGACCGCATGGAGTTCCACGTCTACGAGACGCAGGAGGTGGTACGCGCGCACCACCGTCCGATCATCATCATCACGAGCAACAACGAGAAGGAACTCCCCGATGCATTCCTGCGCAGGTGCTTCTTCCACTACATCCGCTTCCCCGACGCCCAGACCATGGAGTCGATCGTCCGGGTGCACTTCCCCGATCTCAAGCGTGACCTGCTGCGCGAGAGCCTCGAGGCGTTCTTCGAGATCCGCGACGTTCCTGGCCTGAAGAAGAAGCCGTCGACCTCCGAGCTGCTCGACTGGCTGAAGCTGCTGGTCGCCGAGGACATCCCGCCCGAGGCGCTGCGCGACAAGGAGGGCCGCAAGCTCGTGCCGCCGCTGCACGGAGCGCTGCTGAAGAACGAGCAGGACGTGCACCTGTTCGAACGGCTCGTGTTCCTGCACCGTCGCGAGGCGGGCCGATGACGACACCCGCGCCCTGGGCCCGGTAGCGACGACGCCCGTGCTGGTCCCGTTCTTCACCGCGCTTCGCGCCGCCGGGATCCCGGTCTCGCTGACCGAGTACCTGCTCCTCCTCGAGGCGATGGCGGCACGCCTCGCCGACTCGTGCGTGGAGGACTTCTACCATCTCGCACGCGCTGCCCTGGTCAAGGACGAGCGGCACCTCGATCGCTTCGACCGGGTCTTCGGCGCGTACTTCGAGGGCGCCGAGCTTGCCTTCGAGGCAGTGGCCGGGACGGTCCCGGAGGAATGGCTTCGCCGTCAGGCGGAGCTCGTGCTGAACGATGAGGAGAAGCGGCAGATCGAGGCGCTCGGCGGCTGGGAGAAACTGATCGAGACCCTCCGCGAGCGCCTCGCGGAGCAGCAGGGACGCCACCAGGGCGGCTCGAAGTGGATCGGCACTGCGGGTCGCTCGCCCTTCGGCGCCTACGGCTACAACCCCGAGGGCGTGCGCATCGGCCAGGACCGCTCGCGCCACCGGCGGGCGGTGAAGGTGTGGGACCGCAGGGACTTCCGCAACCTGGACGACACGGTGGAGCTCGGCACCCGCAACGTGAAGATCGCGCTGAGGCGCCTGCGGCAGTTCGCGCGCGAGGGGGCCGCCGAGGAGCTGGACCTGGACGAGACCATCTCGTCGACGGCTCGCTCCGGCGGGCTGCTCGACGTGCGAATGGTCCCGGAGCGGCACAACGCAGCGCGGGTGCTGCTGTTCCTCGACGTCGGCGGCTCCATGGACGACCACGTGCGCATCTGCGAGTAGCTCTTCTCGGCGGCGCGCGCGGAGTTCAAGCACCTCGAGCACTACTACTTCCACAACTGCGTGTACGACACGCTGTGGCGGGACAACCGCCGCCGCCACGGCGAGCGCCTGTCCACTGTGGAGCTGATCAACACCTACGGGCGCGAGTACAACCTCGTCTTCGTCGGCGACGCCACCATGAGCCCGTACGAGATCGCCTACGCGGGCGGGAGCGTCGAGCACTGGAACGAGGAGCCCGGTGCGGTGTGGATGGGCCGCCTCCTCGCGAGCTTCCCGCGCGCCGTCTGGCTGAACCCGGAGCCCGAGAGCCGCTGGGAGCGCACGCCTTCGGTGAAGATGATGCACGAGCTGATGGAGGGAAGGATGTTCCCATTGACCCTCGAGGGCATCGACGCGGCGATGCGCGCCCTCGGACGCTGAGCATTCCTCGCAGGACTCTCGTTCTTCGGAGCGGCCTCGCGATGCCGCAACGCATGTGGCGAAGGCCACATAACCCACTGAAACATAGGTCGTAAGCTCCTCGAACGAGAATCGCCCGACGGGGAACGAGACCTGCTCGGAGTGTGACCGTGTTGACACTCGAGCATGAACACTCGGTCTTACGTCTCGGATATTCTAGGCTTATGGGAACCGGTCACGATCCGCAGCACGGGCCCACCAGAGGCTCTGCGAGGTCGCATCAGAACCGGGCCTGGCACGTCACACGATTGCCACGGGATGAGCGCGAAGCGTGAAAGGGAGACCACCGATGAGACAGCCGACGACCGAACTGCAGGCGCCGACGGCGGAGCCTGTCGACGAGCAATCCGAGCCGCAGCGCAGGGCCGGAGAGGTCCGCTCGATCAACAGCGCACGGGCCCCAGAGCAGGGCACGGAGAATCCAGAGGACCGGGAGGCGCTCGGCCCGGAGGCGCTCGATGCGCTCAGCGGCCGTCTCGGTCGGCTCGAGCGGCATAACCGGCTGCTGCGCTACGTGATCGTCGTCCTCGCACTGTGTACCGGGTATGTCGCGCTCGAGAAATTCTTCCCCGAGGGAGTCATCGTCCAGAGGACGATGCTCGAGTCGAAGGAGCTGAAGCTCCTCGACAGCTCCGGGAACGCCAGGCTGTTCCTGCGCATGTACTCGCGGGTTCCCGTTCTCCAGCTCGTCGACAGCAACGGCAAACCCCGGCTGTCGCTGGGCCTTCGTTTCGACGACACGCCGTTCATCGATCTCTCCGACAGCACCGGCAACCCGCGTGCGACGCTGGAGATCACCGAGGACGACTCCGCGGCGCTGCGCCTGTTCGACGAGAACGGCGAGGTGTCGTTCAAGATCAACTGAGCGACGGCGCTGCATCTGGCTCCGGTCGCGAGGCGGGGGTCGCACGGTGGCGGCAAGCCTCTGACGAGGCCCGGCGACCCGCGCCGGCTCTCCCGTCGTTTCCGACGCTCAGCTCACCGATCTCGGGAGCCCGAGGCCGGGTCCTCGGGGCTGGTGCGATCGGTGAGACTTGCCGGCTAGAATCGAGAGGTCCCGTACGGGACGCGCGTTCCCCAAAACGGGAGTCGAGATGCACAACAGCTCCGGACGGTGTGGGCTCGTTTCGCTCCTGGCGCTCTTCCTCGCCCTCGCCGGATGCTCGGACGACGGCGAGCAGGCCCAGGAGATCTTCGATCGCGCCCGCGCGCTCCACGCGCAGGGCGACCTTCCCGCGGTGGTCATCGAGCTGAAGAACACCCTCCAGATCGACCCCGAGCATCGCGAGGCGCGCTGGCTGCTCGGGCAGACCTATCTGGCTCTTCGCGATGGCACGGCGGCGCGCAAGGAGATCGAGCGCGCGCGCTCACTCGGGCTGAGCGACCCGGGCCTCGAGCGCGCCCTCGTCGAGGCGATGCTCCTGCAGGGCGAGTACGAGGACGCGCTTCAGGGAATCCGTGCCAATCCGGCAGCCGAGGTCGGCGGCTCCTGGCTCGCCCTCGAGGCGGATAGCCTGCTCGGGCTCGGCCGCACTGACGAGGCCCGGGCGGCCTACGCCGCCGCGCTCGAGAGCGGGCACGACGAGGCGCGCGCGCGGCGCGGGCTGGCGCGTCTCGCGCTGGCCGACGGGGAATCGGAGGTCGCGAAGGGCCAGATCGACAAGGCGCTCGCGCTCGCCGACTCGGACGTCGAGACCCTCACGCTGAAGGGCGAGCTCGAGCTCTCGCTCGGTCAGCACGAGGCGGCGCAGGCGAGCTTCCGCGCGGCCATGCAGGCCGCGCCGGAATCGGTGGAGGCGCGCTTTCGCCTCGCCCGCGCGCTGCTCGCCGACGAGCGCACCGACGAAGCCTCGGAGATCGCCGAGGCACTCGCCGTCGCCGGTCCGCGCGACCCGCGGGTCAACTATCTCAGGGCGCTGGTGGCGCGCCAGCGCAACGACATCGATGGGGCACTCGAGGCGGTGCGAGAGGTGCTGGCGGTCGCACCGGGCCACCCGCCGTCCCTGCTCCTGGCGGCACAGACGCACTTCCTGAAGCGCGACTTCGTCGTGGCCGAGGAGCACGCGCGGCGCTATCTCTCGACGGCACCAGGCAACCTGGCCGCGCGCACGCTGCTCGGCGCCGTGCTCATCGAGCTCAGGCGGCTCGACGAAGCGCTCGTGGTCCTGCAGGAGGTGGAGCGGCAGAGGCCAGGCGACCCGCGGGTTCTCGCCATGCTCGGCAACGTCTACATGTCGAAGGCCAGGTCGGCGCCGGACGAGCAGAGCAGGCGCGATTACCTGCAGCGCGCCGAGCGTTACAGCACCCGCGCCGCGGAGATCGCGCCCGACGCGGCCGGGATCCGCACGCAGCTCGCGGTGACCCGGATGGCGAGTGGCGAGTCGGAGCAGGCGGTCGAGGACCTCGAGGCCGTGGTCGAAAGCGACCCCGACTTCGCCCCCGCGGAGGTGCTCCTCGTGCTCACGCACCTGCGTGAGGGGCGCGGCGAGCGCGCGCGCGAGGTGGCGAGCTCGCTCGTTTCCCGGCACCCCGAGAACCCGGTGGCCCACAACCTGCTCGGCGCGACCTACGAAGGCGTGGGCGACCTCGACAAGGCGCTGGCGTCGTATCGCAAGGCGCTCGAGGTCCGGGCGGACTTCGCCGCCGCGGAGCTGAACATCGCCCGGCTGGCCCTGCGCGGCGGGGACCGCGCCGGCGCGCGCGACGCGTACGAGAAGATCCTCGAGTCGAGGCCGAGCAACGTGCACGCGCTGCTCGGCCTCGCCCGCATCGCGAGCGACGAGGACCGCCCCCAGGAGGCCGTCGCGCTCCTCGAGAAGGCGCGCACCGGCAACCCGAACGCACTGCGCCCGCGACTGGTTCTCGCCGGCTACTACCTGCGACAGGACCGGCACGAGGAGGCGCTCGAGGTTGCCGAGGAGGCTCGCACGCTCGCCAGGGGACCGGTCTCTGCCCGAGTCGCCCTGCTCCTCGGGCGCGCCCAGCGGCTCACGGGGCGCTACCAGGAGGCGGCGTCGACACTGCGCGACGCCGCGCGGGGCCTGCCGAACGTGGCCGAGGCCCACTACCAGCTCGCCCTCGCCGAGATCCGCATGGGTCGCAACCGCGAGGCGCGGGCGGCCTTCGAGCGGACCCTCGAGCTGGCGCCGGACACCGTCGCCGCCGAGATGGCCCTCGGCACCCTCGACATCGGCGCCGGCCAGTTCGACGCTGCCATCGCGCGAGCGCGCGCGGTGCAGTCGATACAGCCGGCCTCGCCGGCGGGCTTCCTCCTCGAAGGCGACGCCCTGCTCGCCAGGGGCGATCTGCGGCAGGCCGTGGCGACCTACGAGCAGGCGAATGCGCTCGGAGAGTCGACCGTCTCGGTTCTCAGCCTGAGTCGGGCCCGGCGACTCACCGGAGACGAGGCCGGTGCGGACCGGGACATCGACGCGTGGCTCGAGAAGCGTCCTGAGGATAACCGGGTCCGACTTAGGCGTGCCTCGCGGCGCCAGGTGCGCGGCGAGGTCGACGGAGCGATCGCCGACTACGAGCGTATTCTCGAGGCAGAGCCGCGTAGCGTCATCGCGCTGAACAACCTCGCCTGGCTGTACCACGAGCGCGGCGACGCGCGCGCCGTCGAGCTGGCCGAGAAAGCGCTCGACGGCGCACCCCAGAGCCCGGAGATCATGGATACCTACGGTTGGATCCTGTTCAGATCCGGTCAGGAGGAGCGCGGAATGGCGACGCTCGAGAGGGCTTGGCGTGCCGCTCCGCAGAACGCCGACATCACCTACCACTTCGCAGCCAGCCTGGCGAAGCTCGGCGACCGCCGCCGTGCCCGCGAGATCCTCGAGCCACTGCTCGCCTCGGACTCGTCGTTCGAGTCTCGCGCTGACGCGGAGAGCCTGTTCCAGGCGCTCGGCGGCGCCAACTGAGCGCTCGTCCCACGAGGCGGGCGGCGAGGCCACCGGGGCGCCGAAACCTGCCTGGTTGACGCCAACCCCTGGATTTCCTGGGCATTCCACCCTGAGGTGGTTGCCGTTCGCGGAGCTCGCTGACTACAATGCGGCGCGTCCCGGGCGCTGTCAGCGCCCCGAGAACGCGGGTCGACGCCCCGACCGCCCCCGACGCCGGGGTGAGCAACCCACCGCGCGAGCGATGAACGACACCTCCGACGCCTTCGTACGCTTCGTCAACGTCCAGAAGAGCTATGACGGCGAGACCCTCGTCGTCAAGGATCTGAATCTGGACATCGAGCAGGGCGAGTTCCTGACGATGCTCGGCCCGTCCGGGTCCGGGAAGACGACCTGTCTGATGATGCTCGCGGGGTTCGAGACCGCGACCCACGGCGAGATCGTGCTCGACGGACGGCCAATCAACAACGTCGCCCCGCACCGGCGGGACATCGGCATGGTGTTTCAGAACTACGCGCTCTTCCCCCACATGACGGTGAACGAGAACCTCGCCTTCCCGCTCGAGGTGCGCCGCATGGAGAAGCGCGAGATTACCGAGCGCGTGCAGAAGGCGCTCGAGATGGTCGAGCTGTCGAGCTTCGGAACCCGACGCCCGGCGCAGCTATCCGGTGGACAGCAGCAGCGTGTCGCGGTGGCCCGGGCCCTGGTCTTCGAACCCAAGCTCGTGCTGATGGACGAGCCGCTCGGAGCGCTGGACAAGCAGCTGCGCGAGCAGATGCAGTACGAGATCAAGCACATCCACGAGAACCTCGGCGTCACGGTCGTCTACGTCACCCACGACCAGAGCGAGGCCTTGACCATGTCGAACCGCATCGCGGTGTTCAACGACGGCGTGATCCAGCAGCTCGCTGCGCCCGAGATGCTCTACGAGAAACCCGACAACGCCTTCGTGGCGCAGTTCATCGGCGAGAACAATCGCCTCGTCGGCGAGGTGCTCGAGAGGACCGATGGCGCGTGCAAGGTGCGCATGGACGGCGGTGAGGTCGTAACGGCCCTGCCGGTGAACGTCGCCGGCGCCGGCGAGCGCTCCACCCTGTCGCTTCGACCTGAGCGAGTGATCGTGCGCCCGGAGGCCGGCGCCTGCGCGAACGTGTTCAACGCCCGGGTCGAGGAGCTCATCTACCTCGGCGATCACGTGCGCACGCGGGTGAACGTGCTGGGGCACGACGATTTCATCATCAAGGTTCCCAACTCGGCGGGGCACCAGCACCTGGCCGAGGGCGAGTCGGTCGACATCGGGTGGCACGCCGACGACTGCCGCGCGCTGGATTCTCCCTGAGCGCTCCTGCGCCCGCGCGAGCCCTGCGCGGTCTCGCGGGCGGCGGTGAAGGCAAAGGCGCATGGCAGCGGCAAGGTAATATGGAGGCAATGCGAGGCTGATGCTGCATCATGGCGGCCGTTGGACGAGCCAGCCACTCGCGCCGACCGTCGAGGCGGCACGGCCTCACGAGAGACGAGCCCGGCCTCCGGTTGCCGGGGCTCGCGCCGGAACGGCCTCGGGTCGCCGTGCCCGGCGAGGAATCGCGAGCCGGCCGCTCGCCGCGGGGTGTGAGGATCGCAACGCGCGGTGAGGAACCAGACGAATAGAACGGATGAGGAGAAGAGAGTGAGCAGAAGAGTCCTTTGCGCCGCGATCGCCGGCGTCGTACTCGGGGTCGGCGCCAGCGCGCCGGCGATGGCCCAGAGCCTGACCGTGGTCTCCTGGGGCGGCGCCTACACCAACAGCCAGGTGAAGGCCTACCACGAGCCCTGGGAGAAGAAGACCGGCATCAAGATCAATAGCGAGGACTACAACGGCGGCCTCGCGCAGGTGAAGGCCCAGGTCGAGTCCGGCAATGTGACCTGGGACGTGATCGACCTCGAGCTCTCCGACGCGGTGCGTGGCTGCGACGAGGGCCTCTTCGAGAGTATCGACCCGAGCTTCATCTCGCCCGCTCCCGACGGTACGCAGGCGGTCGACGATTTCCTCGATGGCACGCTCACGGAGTGCGGCGTGGGCACGATCGTCTGGTCGACCGTCTATGCCTACGACGACAGCAAGTTCTCCGGAGCAAAGCCGAAGACGATGGCCGACTTCTTCGACATCCAGCGCTTCCCGGGCAAGCGCGGCCTGCGCAAGGCCCCGAAGGTGACGCTCGAGTTCGCGCTGATGGCCGACGGCGTGCCAGCCGACAAGGTGTACGAGCTGCTCGAGACGGAAGAGGGCAAGGACCGCGCCTTCAAGAAACTCGACACCATCAAGGACAGTGTGGTCTGGTGGGAGGCCGGCGCGCAGCCGCCGCAGCTCCTCGCCGATGGCGAGGTTGCGATGACCACCGCCTACAACGGGCGCCTGTTCAACGCCATCGTCAACGAGAAGAAGCCGTTCGTGATCGTCTGGGACGGGCAGGTCTGGGATCTCGATCTGTTCGCCATCCTGAAGGGTTCGCGCAACCGGAACACGGCGCTGGAGTTCGTGAAGTTCTCGACCGACACCGTGCGTAACTGGGATCAGTCGAACTACATCTCCTACGGCCCCGTGCGCAAGTCCGCGGCCGCGCTTCTGACCGCGGAGATGGCACCGCACATGCCGACATTCCCCGCGAACTTCCGCAATGCGTTGCAGAACGACTATCAGTTCTGGGCCGACAACGCCGACGAGCTGAACGAGCGGTTCAACACCTGGCTCGCCCGCTGAGGCAGTCCGCGGTCGCCCCGGAGCACCCATGGCGCTCCGGGGCATCGGGCCGGCGCCGCCCGGGCCGGCCCGCCCGGGCGGCTCAGGAACGCCGGAGCGCACATGGCACTGAGCAGCGACGCTGATTTCGAGGTCGTCGGCGGCCTGACGCTCAAGCAGCGCCTGGCCAAGGCCGAGCGTCGCAACAAGCTGCGTGCGTTCGCGCTCGTCGCGCCGCTGCTGCTGTTCATCGGCTTCACCTTCCTCGCACCCATCGCCTTCATGATGGTGCGCAGCTTCTACGATCCACTCGTCGCGACCGAGCTGCCCGACACGGTCGCGGCGCTCGCCGACTGGGACGCTTCCGACGGATCCCTGCCGCCCGAGGCCGCCTTCGCGGCATTCGCCCGCGAAAGCGCCGCCGCCTACGAGCGCAAGACCCTCGGCCGCATCGCGACGCGACTGAACTACAACCTCAGCGGGATGCGCAGCCTGAACATGAAGACCGGGCGGCGCATAAGCCGGATGCTCGGGAAGAACGAGACCCCGCCGAGCTGGCGCGACGCGCTCATCAAGATCGACAAGAAGTGGGGCAGGCCCGAGTTCTGGGCCACCATCCGCCACGCGGGTCAGACTTACACGTCGGCGTTCTACCTGCGCTCGGTCGACCTGAAGCTCGGTGTCGACGGCAGCATCGAGCCGATCAAGGAGAGCCAGCGCCTCTACATGCTACTCGGCTGGCTGGAAGGCGACGAGGCGAATCCGCTCGACGGCGTGTGGATACGCACACTGTGGATCAGCGCCCTGGTCACGGCGCTCACGGTGCTCCTCGGCTATCCGGTCGCCTTCCTGCTCGCCAACCTGCCGCTGCGGATCAGCAACCTGCTGATGATCCTGGTGCTGCTGCCGTTCTGGACCTCGCTGCTGGTGCGCACCACCGCGTGGATCGTGGTGCTGCAGACCGAGGGCGTGCTGAACGACGTGCTGATCTTCCTCGGCATCCTCGACGAGCGTATCCAGCTCATTTTCAACCGCTTCGGCGTCGTGGTGGCGATGACCCACATTCTGCTGCCGTTCATGATCCTGCCCATCTACAGCGTCATGAAGACCATCTCGCCGAGCTACGTCCGCGCCGCGCGCTCGCTCGGCGCGACGCCCTGGACCGCGTTCTGGCGTATCTACTTCCCGAACTCGCTTCCCGGGATCGGCGCGGGCGGGCTGCTGGTCTTCATCCTCGCGCTCGGCTACTACATCACGCCGGCACTGGTAGGTGGACCGACGGATCAGCTCGTCAGCTACTTCATCGCCGACCACACCAACCGCTCTCTGAACTGGGGGCTCGCCTCGGCGCTCGGCGGCCTGCTGCTGGCGGGCGTTCTCGCGGTCTACATCCTGTACGACCGCCTCGTCGGCATCGACAACATGAAGCTCGGGTGAGGAAGACCGTGAAGGCTACGGTTCGAGCCCGCGCGCAGGCCTCGAAGGCATGAGCACGCAGCTATTCGTCTACCTGGTGCTCGCAGTGGTTGCGGCATTCATCGTGCGCTGGGCGCTCGCCGAGGTGCGCGCCCTGCCCGTCTACGTCGGCCCCTTGGGCAGGGCGTGGCACGTCGGCTTCCGCCTGATCTGCGGTGCCATCCTGCTGTTCCTGATCACGCCCATCCTCGTGATCATCCCGCTCTCGTTCAACGCCGAGCCCTACTTCACCTATCCGATGCCCGGCTTCTCTCTGCGCTGGTACGAGGACTTCTTCGTCGGAGAGAAGAGCGGCGTTTGGCGCCTCGCGATCAAGAACAGTGTGATCGTCGGGATCTTCGCGACCATCCTCGCGACCACCCTGGGCACGGTCGCGGCGGTCGGACTGAGCAACTCGCGACTGCCGGCGAAGACCTTCCTCATGGGCTTGCTCATCTCGCCGATGATCGTGCCGCTCGTCATCACAGGCGTCGGCATGTATTTCTTCTACACCCTGGTCGGGATCACGCCGGCGCAGATCTCCGAGCACGCGAGCTGGCTGCACCTCGCCCCGATCGTCCTCGCCCACGCGGCGCTCGGTACACCGTTCGTCGTGATTACGGTGACCGCGACCCTGGTCGGATTCGACCACAGCCTCACCCGGGCCTCTGCGAGCCTCGGCGCCGACGGTCTGACGACCTTCTTCAAGGTGACGGTCCCGCTGGTGCTGCCGGGCATGATCTCGGGAGCCCTGTTCGCCTTCATCACCTCCTTCGACGAGGTCGTGATCGTCCTCTTCCTCGCCGGGGCGCCCGAGTACACCATCCCGAGGCAGATGTTCTCCGGCATCCGCGAGCAGATCAGCCCGACCATCCTCGCCGTCGCGACGGTGCTGGTCCTGCTCTCCATCGCGCTCCTGACGATGCTCGAGCTCCTTCGCCGGCGCAACGAGCGGATGCGGGGCATGACGCCAGGTTAGGAGTGTGCGCCGCTCGAGCCGACCGCCGGAGGACGGTCATTCCAGGGCTGCGAGCGAAATATATCGAACACGAGCGAACAGGAGCGCACCCGATGCTGAACGCCATTCTCGTCGCCACCGACGCATCGCCGGTGTCGAACCGCGCGATCAACATGGCCGCCGATCTCGCCTCCCGCTACGGAGCCAGGCTGCACATCATCCACGTCGTGCGCGACATGCAGCTTCCACACTCGATCCAGCGCATGGCCGAGGTGGAGAAGATCGTCGGCGCCCGCGAGGACGTGCTCCTCTACGTCGCGGACAAGATCCTCGACGACGCCGAGGCGCGAGCGCGCAAACGCGGTGCCGCCGCCGTCGACCGGTCCGTCGGGCGCGGCGACCCGGCAAGCGCCATCGTCGCCCTCGCCAAGCGGCGCAAGGCGGACCTCGTCGTGCTCGGAACCCGCGGACTCGGCAAGGTCAAGGGCATGCTCATGGGCAGCGTGTCGCGCAAGGTGGCGAACCTGTGCGAGGCACACTGCCTGATCGTGCGCTGATCCCTCTGGGTGCGCTGACTGACTCACTCCCCTCGCGGGAGCGACCCCGGCGGGTCGCAGACGCGGGCGGGCCCGCAGCCCGCCCGCGACCGTCACGCCCACCGCGTCAGCGGATGCGCTTGACCCCGATCAACGCGACTGGATTTCGCCAGTCGTAGGCGTCCGGCTCGAGATCGGCGATCCCGTGGACGCCGTTGTGCACGTGCACGTAGTGCTCCGCACCCTCGACGTCGCGCGCGTTGCCGCTGTCGCCCGGGCAGGCCGGACCGGGCACGAAGGCGCAGTCCTCGTTGTTCCCCTCGGAGCCGGCGTCGTAGCCGATCACCCACTGCTCGCTCTCACCGCCACGGGAGCGGGGCACGGCCAAGGAGTCGAGGGCCAGGAAGGCGTCGTTGGTGTTGACCATCATCGACACGATGCTGATGAGCGGGAATCGCGCCCCGCCGCGGATCCTGAGGACGGCGCTTTCCCCGGGGAGGATCGGCGACGACGTCGCCCTGGCCCTGGACACGCCGGGCAGGCCGCGGAGCAGCGTCACCAGTGGCACTCCGTCACCGTCCTCGGCCACGATCGCCAGCTCGTCGAGCGCCCGCTCGCCGAGCTCGAACAGCTGAACGCTGGAGTCGTGCGTCACGATCGCCGGCGGGCTGAACACCTGACCCTTGGTGATGTTGGTGATGGTGATCCGGTAGACCCGCGCGGCGCGGTCTCTGAAATCGTCCTCGTCGTCGTCTGCGAGCGCCGGCCCCGCGAGCAGGGCGCTGCCGACCAGCGCCACCACGGGCCACGCGGCCCATCGAACCCTCTTGCCAGTCATTCGATTTCTCCTCGAAGGCTCCCGGACGGGAGCGCGTCGCGGAGGCTATGCCCGGGCGCCCCGCCAACGTTCACGGATCTCTGTCACTTTGGTCACGATTCTGTCTCGAGACGATCACGGCCGGAACGCAGCACGTCATCCGTCCTGCGGATCCGAGGCTCCGGAGTCGGTGCAGCGCTGGCGGCGGAGCTCAGCCGGGTCGATCCTCGAATGGGCGACCCTGGCGGGCGGCGTAGCGGCACAGATTCGTCCGCATCTGCGGCGGGATGGGGATCGCGCGCATCGCGACCGCGTCCACGAAGCTGCAGACGTAACGGCCGGTCGCGCAGAGCCGCCCCTCTTGAAGCAACTCCACGCAGGTGGCGAGCGAGCTGCGCCCGACGCGCTCGACCCATACCCGCATGCGCAGCGGGTGGCGAGGCGTGATCGGCGCGTGGAACACCGCACCGAGCTCGACGAAGGGCGTGCCGACTCCGAGATCGACGTTCATCTCGAACCAGCCGACGCCCAAGCAGCGACGGATCCACGCCTCGATCGCGCGCAGCCCCCATGCGGGAACGTTGCCGGTATAGGCAATCTGCGCCGGATCGGCGTCGCCCCAGCCGACGGCGACCTCGTGCTCGAAGGGACCCGGCGGGAGATCGTGGGTGAACGCGTGGTCGTGCGGACCACCCTCGGGGAGCTTCACGGCCAGGAACGTGCGCGAGCGGGCGCCGCGACGCAGGCGGCGCGGGCCGGGCACGCGCCGCCACCCACACACCGGCTCAATGGCTGATCCGCACGTACTCGAAGTCACCGGGCTTGTTGTCGATCCCGCTCTGGGGCGGTGCGATCCAGGGCGCGTAGGCGCCGGGTTCGGTGACGGGGCGCATCAGTGAAGCGATGTACTCGCCGTCCGCGGCGCTCGGCAGGAAGCGCTCGCAGCTCGCGGCCCAGGCCTCGGCATCGACGAGCTCACCGGCGGGGGTCGCCTCGACCCCCGCGAACTGCCCGATCTTGCGATTGAAGGCGACGTGGGGCAGCTCGAGCCGGAACTCGACGCCCGCCGCCGCGATCACCTTGTTCCAGCGTTCCACACCACGCGCGCACTCCTTCACGTAGTCGTCTCGAAGGCGCATGTTTATCGCGGTGAGCGCCGGCTCGCCCACGCTGCGGATCGCGCCCTCGCCGAGCGTGAGCACCGGATAGGTCGCGTCGAGGAGCCGATGATCGTCCTCGATGCGGGTTTCCCGGTAGCGGCCCTTGAGACCGGCGTTGAAGTAGTTGGCGGCATTCGTGGAGACCTCTGATCCGAAGAGGTCGAGCGAGACCGAGAAGTGCAGATTCGCCTTGCGCTGAATCGTCGGCAGGTCGATGACGCCGAGGGCGCGCACGCGCTCCACGTCGTGGGCGTCGTCGATCCCGGCCGCATTCATCGCCTCGCAGGTGCGGGCGATCACGCGCGCGACGCCGGACTGACCCACGAACATGTGGTGCGCCTCCTCGGTGAGCATGAACCGGCAGGTGCGCGACAGCGGATCGAACCCCGACTGGGCGAGGCTCTCGAGCTGCATCTTGCCGTCGCGGTCGGTGAAGAAGGTGAACATGAAGAAGGAGAGCCAGTCCGGCGTCTCCTCGTTGAACGCACCGAGCATGCGCGGCGAGTCGGGATCTCCCGAGCGCCGGCGCAGCAGCTCCTCCGCCTCCTCGCGCCCGTCGCGCCCGAAGTACTTGTGCAGCAGATAGACCATCGCCCACAGGTGTCGTCCCTCCTCGACGTTCACCTGGAATGCGTTGCGCATGTCGTAGAGCGAGGGCGCGGTGGCGCCGAGGAAGCGCTGCTGCTCGACCGACGCGGGCTCGGTGTCGCCCTGGATGACGACGAGCCGCCGGAGCATCGCCCGGTACTCGCCGGGCACCTCCTGCCACACCGGCTCTCCGAGGTGCTCGCCGAAGCCGATGGTGCGGCCTTCCTCCGCGGGCGCAAGCAGGATCCCCCACCGGTACTCCGGCATGCGGACGAACCCGAACTTCGCCCAGCCCTTGGGATCCACGCCCACCGCCGTGCGCAGATAGACCGGAGCGTCCTGGAAGCCCTCGGGGCCCATGCTGCGCCACCAGTCGAGGTAGCGTGGGTGCCAGCGCTCGAGCGCCTTGAGCACGCGCCGATCCGACGACAGCCCGACGTTGTTGGGGATCTGGGTGTCGTAGCTCACGTTCATGGACTCGGTCATCGGTCCGTTCTCCGTCCGTTCGATGGGGTCGTGCCCGACGGTTGTCGCTTCACCTGCGCTCAGATGCGCTCAGATGCGCTCGCGCGAGTACTCGGCCCGCCTGCCGGTTCCGTAGCTCGAGAGCGCGCCGCGCTCGCCGACCGCGCTGGGGCGCTGGAAGATCCAGTTCTGCCAGGCGCTCAGGCGCGCGAAGATCTTGGTCTCCATCGTCTCCGGGCCGGCGAAGCGCAGGTTCGCCTCCAGTCCGACGAGCGCATCGGGCGAGAAGCTGGTGCGCTCCTCGATGAACAGGCGCACCTCCTCTTCCCAGTCGATGTCGTCGAAGGCGAAGGTGACGAGACCGAGCGCCTCGGCCTCCTCCGCGTCCAGGGCGCGGCCCGCGGCGGCGCCGACGGCCTCGAGGGCCTCGGCGTGGTCGAGGAAGCGCGTCTGGAGCCGGGTCAGGCCGTTGCTCATCGGGTAGGCGCCGAAGCTCGCCGCGCCGAGCTCGAGGGCGGCGGGAGGACGGTTGTCGCCCTCGAGCGAGCCGATGAGCATGTAGGAACGGTCGCAGGCGAGGACGAGCTCTGCGAGCAGGCCTGCGAAGCAGCTCCCGGGCTCGACGAGCGCGACCAGCGAGCGCGAGGTCAGGTCCACCCGCTTCAGTACCCGCTTCCAGTACAGTCGCACCTCGCGTGCCAGCCAGTGCCCCGCGTGGGCCTCGAGCAGGGCGTCGTGGTCGAGAATCGCCTGCGGATCTCCCGCGCTCTCGAAGACCAGCAGCCCGATCTCCGGCTCGTTGGCACGCAGGTGCAGGATGGCGTCGTCGAGCTCTCGGGCGAGACGCAGGGGCCAGAATCGTGCGCCCTCGGCGACGAGCCCCGCGGCATCACCGGGCGCCGGTCCGTCGGGACCGTGCAGCGTCAGCGTGGCGAGACGCCGCTCGCGATCGACGGCGACCGCGAGGGCGCTGTAGGTGACGCGGTCGGGCTCGATGCGGCGCTCGATCGGGGTGAGCGAGATGCCTTGCGCATCGGGCCGGTCCGAGCCCGCGGCCATCGCCCGGGCACGCGTCTCGACCGCCTCGTCGAAGCGCGACGCGGGGACCGCCTCGTCGACGAGGCGCCACTCGACGGCACGTCGCCCCTTGACGCCCTCCTCGACGCTGCAGAACACGTCGGCGAGATCCCGGCGCACCCGCCGCTTGTCCGTCACCCGAGTGAGCCCGCCGGTGCCGGGGAGCACGGCCAGCAGCGGCACCTCGGGCAGCGCGACGCTCGACGTGCCGTCGTCGGCGAGGATGATGTGCTCGGTGGCGAGCGCCAGCTCGTAGCCACCGCCAGCGCACGCGCCGTTCACGGCGCTCAGATAGCGCTGTCCCGAGTGCGTGCTCGCGTCCTCGATGGCGTTGCGCGTCTCGTTGGTGAACTTGCAGAAGTTCACCTTGTGCGCATGGCTCGCGCCCGCCAGCATCCGGATGTTGGCGCCGGCGCAGAAGACCCGATCCTTGCCCGAGCGCAGCACCACCGCCTTCACCTCCGGATGCTCGAAGCGCAGCCGCTGGGTCGCGTCGTAGAGCTCGATGTCCACTCCGAGGTCGTAGGAGTTGAGCTTGAGCTTGTAGCCGTCGAGGAGTCCCGCATCCTCGTCGACATCCATCACCAGCTCGGCGACCTCGCCCCGGGGCACGATCCGCCAGTGCCTGTAGCGGGTCGGTTCGGTCTGGAAATCGATGGGCATCGTGCTCGCGCCTCCGGGGCTGTCACCCGCGCTCGGAATAATAATTCAGGTATCCCGTCAAACATGCGAGATATTTCCGCTCTCGCTGCAGCTGGCCAGGCCGAGCTCGGTCAGGAAGACCGCGATGGCCTCGAGGGTCTCCTCGGGCCGCTCGCGGGGCGGCGAGTGCCCACACGCAGCGACGATGCGCACGGTCGCCGGCGCCGGCGCCGCGCGCACCGCCTCGACCTGGGCCAGCGTCCCGTACTCGTCCGCGTCGCCCTGGATGACGAGGATCGGCACTCGGACCGCCCGCAACGCGTCGCGGATGTCCCAGTCGACGAAGCCCGGATCGAGCCACGCGTCGTTCCAGCCGAGGAAGGCGCACTCGACGTTGTCGCCGTGGTAGCGCCGCAGCCGCGCCCGCAGCTCGCCGCGCTTCCAGGCCTCCCTGGCCCGTGCGATCGAGGCGAGCCCGTCGGGCTCGGTGAAGAAGTGCGGCGCGATGAGGACCACGCCGCGCACCCGCGCGTCGCGTACCAGGCCGGCGTGGATGGTCGCGATCGAGGCGCCGTCGCTGTGGCCGACGAGCACGCACTCGCCGACCCCACCGGCGTCGAGGACGCGCGGGAGGACGCGCAGCGCCTCGTCGTGCATGTAGTCGAGGGGGCGGGGCAGCGCGCACGGCGAGGAGCGACCGTAGCCGGCCCGCGAATAGGTGAGCACGCCACAGCCGGTCCGCGCGGCGAGCCGCTCGGGAAAGCTGCGCCACATGGCCACGCAGCCGAGCCCCTCGTGCAGCAGCACCAGGGTCGGGGCCTCGCCCGGCGGCGCGCCCAGGCGCACGGCCTCGAGACTCTGGCCGGCCACGGCCAGACGCGAGGCGTCGCTCACGCCTGCTCGGACTCGCGGAGCCTGAAGCGCTGGATCTTGCCGGTGGCGGTCTTCGGCAGCTCGTCGACGAAGGTGATCCAGCGCGGATACTTCCAGGCGCCGACCGCCGCCTTCACGTGCGCCTTCAGCGACTCGCCGAGACCGTCGCTCGCCTCGCCCTCCTTGAGCACGACGAAGGCCTTGGGCTTGGTCAGGCCGTCCTCGTCCTCCTTCGCCACCACCGCCGCCTCGAGCACCGCGGGGTGGGTCACCAGGGCGCTCTCGACCTCGAAGGGCGAGACCCAGTTGCCGCTCACCTTGAACATGTCGTCGGTCCGCCCGCAGTACTCGTAGCAGCCCTCGCCGTCGACCACGTACTTGTCGCCGGTGCGCGTCCACTCGCCCTCGAAGGTCGCCCGGCTCTTGGCGAGCTGGTTCCAGTAGCCGAGCGCCGAGGTGGGGCCGCGCACCAGGAGCTCGCCGATCTCGCCGGCGGCGACCGCCGCACCCTGCTCGTCGACCAGTCGCAGCTCGTAGCCCGGGACGGCGGTCCCGGAGCGCCCGTAGCGCACGTTCCCGGGGGCGTTGCTGAGAAAGATGTGGAGCAGCTCGGTCGAGCCGACGCCATCGAGGATCTCGACGCCCATGCGCTCGCGCCAGCCGCGAGCGATCTCCGCGGGGAGCGCCTCGCCGGCGGAGATGCACAGCCGAAGCCGGTCGGAGCCCTTCTCGGGGGTGCACTCCGGCGACGCGAGGAGCGCCGCATACAGGGTGGGGACCCCGGCGAACAGGGTGACCCGGTGGGCCGCGAGCATCTCCAGGACGGCGTCCGGCGTCGGCCGCGCCGGCCACAGCGCAGCGCTCGCGCCGACGGACATCGGGAAGGTGAGCGCGTTGCCGAGTCCGTAGGCGAAGAACAGCTTCGCCGCCGAGTACACCACGTCGTCCTCGCGGATCCCGAGAACGCCCTGGGCGTAGAGCCGCGCCGTCTCCATGGGGCTGGTGTGCACGTGCGGCACGCCCTTCGGCATGCCGGTCGACCCCGAGGAGTAGAGCCAGAAGGCGGGCTCGTCGGCGAAGGTCTCGGCCGGCGCCTCGACGGGCGTCGCGGCAGCGAGCTCCGCGGAGAAGTCCCGGTGCGCGTGCGAGCCCGCACCGACGACGAAGACCGCGCGCAGCTCCGGCAGCTCGCCGAGCACCGGCTCGACGACGGGCAGGAGCGCGCGGGACACGAAGAGCGCCCGGGCCCTGCAATCGCGCAGGATGTATCGATACTGATCGGTGGTCAGCAGCGTGTTCAGCGCGACGGGCACGACCCCGGCGCGGATCGCGCCGAGAAAGACCACCGGCCAGTCGACCGTGTCGTGGGCAATCAGCGCCACGCGCATCTCGCGCTCGAGACCGTGGGCCTCGAGCAACCCGGCCATCCGCTGGCAGCCCTCGAGGAGCGCGCCGTAGTCGAGGGTGCGCTCCGGGTCGATGAAGACCGGCTTCGCGCCCCGCCCTTCCTCGACGTTGCGGTCGACCAGGTCGGCCGCGGCGTTGTAAGACCGTGGGTACTCCATGCCCCCTCCTCGGCCCCGATCTCGCCGGGCACTATGAGTCGTGCCCCTAGACCGCGCAATCGCGCGGCCGCCACGGCTGGCCCGGATACGGGATCCGGGGCACCATAGCGCACTCGCGACCTCTCACCCGACGAAGCATGGACCCCGATCCGCCCGGCGCTGCAACGAGCAGGAGAGATCCCCCCCGTTCGCTCGACGATGCGCGGTTCCTCGGTCGGCTCGGTCGGCAGGTGCGAGCCGCCCGCGGCCGCCGCGGGCTCTCGCGCCGGATCCTCGCCGAGTACGCGGGGGTCTCGGAGCGCTACCTCGCGCAGCTCGAGGCGGGACGAGGCAACGTGTCGGTGCTGCTGCTACGCCAGATCGCCGTCGCCCTGGACGTGCCGCTCGAGACGCTCCTCGCCGGCGACGCCGAGCTCGGAGAGCTGGTGGCGCTCCTGAGAGACGCCGGGCCGGAGCAGCGTGGGCGCGCGCGCGACCTCCTCGCCGCCCGCGGCGCCGGGACCCACCAGCGCCGGGTCGCCCTGATCGGTCTGCGCGGCGCCGGCAAGTCGACCCTCGGGCGCGCGGTCGCCGCGGCTCTCGACCTCCCGTTCGTCGAGCTCAACGAGGTCATCACCGATCTGGCCGGGCTCGCGGTGCACGAGATCTTCGACCTCTACGGTCCCGAGGGCTACCGCCGCTACGAGCGCCGCGCCCTCGAGCACGCCATCGCGCGGCACGAGTCGCTCGTGCTCGCGTCCGGCGGGGGGATCGTCTCCGACGCTGCGACCTTCGACGTCCTGCTCGCCTCCTGCCTCACGGTCTGGCTGCGCGCGACGCCCCAGGAACACATGCGCCGCGTGCGCGCCCAGGGCGACCTGCGCCCCATGGCCGGCAACGCCGACGCGATGGCCGATCTCGAGCTCATCCTCGAGAGCCGCGAGGCGCTATACGGGCGCGCCCACCGCCAGCTCGACACCTCCGGATGCAGCGAGTCCGAGTCGAGCGAGACGCTCGCGGCGATGCTCCGCGCCGAGGGCTTCGCCGGCGGTCCCTGACCGGGCTCGCCATGAACCCCGCCGGAGCGGCATCCTGCGACCGCCCCGACAGCTCCCGGGACGGCCGGGAGATCGTCGACGCGCTGACCGAGCGCATCTCCGCTAGCATCTACGAGGATGGCTTCGCGGTGATGAGCTCGACCCGTGTCGCCGGTCGCCCGGTGCTGCGCCTGTGCACGATCAACCCGCGCACGCAGGTCGAGGACGTGCGCGCACTCGTCGAGCGCCTGGACGCCATCCGTCACCGCTGCATCGGGTGATCGACGTGCGGTTACCATTGCCCCTCCCGACATCCCGCCCCCGGGCGGAGCGCGTGCGCGAGGTGCCCTTGTGAGTGACGTGGTCTTCGACCTCGGCGGCGTCCTGATCGACTGGGATCCCCGCCACCTCTACCGGCGGATCCTTCCCGACGAGGACGCCGTGGAGCGCTTCCTCGCCGAGATCTGCACGCCCGAGTGGAACCTGCGCCAGGACGCCGGGCGCCCCTTCGACGTCGGCGTGCGCGAGCTGGTGGAGCGTCATCCCGACGAGGCGGATCTCATCCGTGCCTACCGCGACCGCTGGACCGAGATGATCGCCGGCTCCATCGGGGAGAGCGTTGCGCTCCTCGACGAGGTGCGCCGGACCCACCGCGTCTTCGCCCTCACCAACTGGTCGGCGGAGACCTTTCCGATCGCGCGCGAGCGCTTCGAGTTCCTGTCCTGGTTCGAGGGCACCGTGGTCAGCGGTGAGGAGGGGGTCAACAAGCCGGACACGCGGATCTTCGAGATCCTGCTCGGCCGCCACGCCCTCGTCGCCGCCGACACGGTGTTCATCGACGACAACGAGGCCAACGTCGCGGCGGCGGCCGGGCTCGGGATCGACGCCATCCACTTCGTTGGACCCGGCGCGCTGCGCGCGGCGCTCGACGGGCGCGGACTCGTGTCCGGGTCCGGGTGAGGCGGACCGTCACCGAGGCCCGGGCGTCCGCAGCCCCGGTGACCCTGCCCGCGGGTGTGCACCCGGCGCCCGTGAGAGAGCATCGCGTCACGGGCGACCGATGAGCCCTGACGGCGCGCCTGCGCGGCGCCGCACGGTCCTGCGACTCATGGCGCTCATGGCGGCGTACATGGTGCTCGTTCAGGTCCACCGCTCCGCGGGCGCGGTGCTCGCCAACGAGCTCGGCGACAGCCACGCGCTACCGCCGACCGAGATCGCCGGGATCGTGGGCGCCCTGTTTCTCGCCTCGGCGCTCGCACAGCTCCCGACCGGGCTCGCCTTCGACCGATTCGGACCGCGGCGGACCCTCGCCGCGTCCGGCGTGATCGCCCTTCTCGGGGTCGCGGTCTTCGCCCTCGCCGAGGGCGGCGCCGCGCTCGCCGCAGGCCGCTTCCTGATCGGACTCGGCCACGGTGGTGTCATCGCCGGGATCTATCTGCTCGCCATCGCCTGGGTGGCCCCGGACCGCGTCGCCACGGCGATCGCGACGGTGGTCGCCGTCGCCGGGGGCCTCGGCGCCATCCTCGCGACCACCCCGCTGGTCTTCGCGCTGCGCGAGCTCGGTCACCAGGCGACCTTCCTCGGCGCCGCCGTGCTCACCGGCATCCTGACCCTCGCGCTCGCGCTGCGCGTGCGCGACGCGCCGCCAGGACGCCGGGTCGCGACCCGGCCGGAGTCGCTCGGCGAGAGCCTGCAGGGCCTGTGGCAGGTGGCCCGCGACCGCCGGCTGTGGCCGCTGTACGCGATGGCGACCTGCTTCACCGCGCCCTTCATGACCATCGGCGGCCTCTGGGCAGGACCCTACCTGCGCGACGTGCACGGGCTCGACAAGGCCGAGACGAGCCTCGTGCTCATGGCGATGATGGTGGTCTTCCACCTCGGCACCCTGGCCTACGGACCACTCGACCGGCTCCTCAATACGCGCAAGTGGGTGGTCTTCGGCGGTGCCGCGTGCCTCGCCGCGAGCAGCGCCACCCTGGCCCTCGTGACCCGACCGGGGCTCGCCTTCGCCGTGGTGATGCTCTGCGCGGTCGCCCTGTTCGCGCCCTTCTACTCGGTGCTCGCCGCGCACTGCCGGGGCTTCGTCTCCGTCGAGCGCGCCGGTCGGGCCATCGCGTGCGTGAACCTCGCCGGCCTGCTGACCGTCTTCGCGGCCCAGACCGCGACCGGCTGGCTGGTCGAGCGCGCGGCCGTCGCCGGCGCCGGAGCCGGCGACGGCTACCGGCAGGCCTTCGGCGCCGTGTCGGTGCTGCTCGCCGCCGCCCTGGCGCTCTACGCCCGCGCGGACGACTCGCCACCGCGCTGAGCCGGGGGGCCGCGGGCGCCCCCGGCGGCGCGGCGGCGCCGGCGCCCCGCCGGCCGGCCGGGGACAGGAACCGCGCGTCGCCTGGATTCGCGCGGGCCGGGTGGCTATCCTTCGCCCGCCCGAGCGGTGGCGGTCCGGAGGCGTCGAAGCACCGCGACATGACGGTAACACCCGACAGTGCGGAGCCCTCTGCGGACCCGGCCGCGGCAGCGCGCGCCGCGCGCCGCGCGCCCCTGCTCACGATCCGCTCCCACGAGGCGGCGCTCGAGGGCCTGCGCCAGGCGCTGGACGAGCAGGCCCGCGTGCTGGTGCTGATCGGGGAGGCGCGGGCCGGCAAGACGACGGTGATGAACCGGCTCGCGAGCGAGCTCGCCGACGCGTTCACCCCGATCTACTGCCCGGCCGCAGGGCTCGACTTCCAGCAGATCCTGGACTTCGTCCTCGCCGACCCGCGGCTCGCCACCTCCGATGCGCGGCAATCGAGGGACGTGGCCGCCCTAGTCGAGCGCGTGGGGAACGCGACGACCAGGCCGGTCGCCCTGCTCGTCGACGACGCCGACCGGGCGCACGGCAGCGCGCTCGACCAGTTGCTGCGCCTCGCGAGCGGCGTCGACCGCACGAGGGAGCGGCTTCGCGTCGTGCTGAGCGGTCGACCCGCGCTCCAGGACCGGCTGGGTCGTGCGCGCGACGCGCATCCGAGCGTCTCGCGGGCGATCTTCGCCCGCCTCACCCGCCTGCAACGCCCCGAGGCGGAGTCCCTCGTGGAACGCCTCGGGGCCACGGGCACGCGGACATCGGTCCGGATCGAGCACGAGGCGATAGACCTGTTGATCGAGACCGCCCAGGGGATCCCCGGCGCCATCGTGAAGCTGCATGCCGCCGCTGCGGCGGCCGCGAGGCGGCGCGGGGGCCAGGTCATCTCGCTCGACGACGTCGCGCAGGCGGCCGACGCGCCCCGGGCGGACCTGCGACCTTCGGGCGCCACGCAGGTCCGGGGCGCCGGGCACGACGCCCCGGGCGCAGCGCCGGCGCCCCACCGCCCGGGCCGGCGGGGCGGATCGCGGGCAACGCTGATCCCCGCGGGCGTCGCGGCCGTGACCTTCGCGATCGGGGCCGGGGCGGTCGCGCTGCTGGTGATCTGGGCTCACGACGTCACGCGACGGGCGCTGGCACCCTCGGCGGTCGCGACGGCGCCGGCGGCGGCACGCCCGCAGGTCGCGACCGCCCCACCGGCGAGCGCGGCCCCCGCGCAGCCGGCTCGCCTGGCGTCCACCGCGCTGCCCGCCCTCCCCGCCGCAGGGGGAGCCAGCGATCCGGGAGCGTCTGCGGGTGCTCCCACGGCTCCGGCGGCTCCCGGCCCGCTGGCGGCCGCCGCCCCGACGCCGGGACCGACCGCGAGCTCTGCCCTCGACCCGCCTCGCGAGCCGGTCGAGCGCGCCTGGAATGCGTTCCACCGCAACGCGCTGACGACACCGGCCGGCGACAACGCCATCATGTGGGCGCAGACGGCTCTCGCCGATGACCCGGGCAACGCGCGGGCCGTCGAGGTGCTCCACGCGGTGATCGACAGGTACCTGCGCTGGTCCAGCAGCAGCCTGGAACGCAATCGCCTGAACGCCGCGAGGAGGTACCTGGCGCGCGCACAGCGCATCGAGGCCCACGCGACCCCGGCCCAGTCGGCAGCCATGAAGGTCCTCGACGACGAGCTCTCGCGACGCGCGAGCCGCTCGGTCGGCGGCTACCACATCGATGCGCCCAAGTGGCTCGACGATCTGGACGCCTGGCTGCGAGGCCTGCCGCTGCCGAGAGACTGACGGCCGCGTCGCGCCGGCGGCGCGAGGGCCTCAACGCCGCTGCCCGCGAGCGGGCGCCGCGGACGGTCGCAGAGCCCGCGCCATCAGCTCGCCCGCATCGAGCGCGGCCGACGGGTCCCGATGCCGGTTGATCCGCGCGACGCGCCGTTCGAGCTCGCGCTGGAGCTCACCTCGCTCGCGCTCGCTGATGGCGGCGACCTTCAGGTCGCGCGCCCGGCGACGCCGCTCGATCCGGTCGAGCCGGGCGCGCCGCTCGCCGAGCGCGCGCGCGTCGCTGGCCCGCTCCGCCTCGAGACGCTCCTCGTGACGGATTCGCGGGGCGTTCTTGTCCTGCGCGTAGTGCAGATGTGAGGCCCGGCGCTCGGCGTCCAGGCGCGGCGGAGTCCGGGCGCGCGCGCTTGCCCTCGACAGTGGCGGGCGACCGCGGGCGAGCGCCTCGTCGATGCTCTTCAGCCGTCGGAAGGCCCGCGCCTGCTCGTCCCCGGTCAGACGGATCGGGACGTCGTGGAAGAGCTCGCCGTTCCACAGTCGCCGCGCCGTGAGCCGGGCGCGGGCCTCGCGGCGCGCGGCGCCGATCTCCGCGGGCGTCACGTCCACGAGCTGCGGGACCAACGCGAGGTCGTCGCTCGCACGCCGGTCGCCGAGGAGCTCCGCGATGGCGAGCAGCACCACGGCCTCGCGCACGTGGGCCGCCTCGCCGAGCAGGAGATAGCCCAGCTCGGCGACAGCGCCCGACCAGCCGTTCGCGAGGGCTCGCCCGTACCAGTAGAGGACCTCGCGGCCGAGGCCGGGCCCGCTCTCGGAGCGCTTCGCATGGTGGCGGGCGAGGGAGACCATCGCGCGGGGCGCGCCCCCCTCGGCGTGGCGGCGCAGGAGCTCGAGGGCGACGCGGTCGTCGCGCCCCGCCGCGCTGCCGGCGCCCTCCTCCGGCCCCGGGGCGCGCCCGGTCACGTCCGGGGAGACGTCCGGGGTGACGTCCGGGGCGACGACCGGGCGCCGCTCGATCACGACCTGCCCGGACCGCCGCAGCTCTCGCGCCAGCAGCGTCGCGCCGATGGGCTCGATGTCGCCGGCGAAGTACGCGGGGCCCGAGTCGACGTAGTCGTTCGCGAACAGGCTCAGCATCTCCACGGCGCGCGTCTTGACCGCGCTCCTGCCGTTGTCGACGAAACTGTTGCGCCACAGCTCGGCCGTCGCCCGCTGGACGAAGGGGTCGAGCGCGAAGTCGCGTGTCTCGAGTCCGGAGATGTCCACCGCGCCGAGCTCGACGCCGCTGCCGCCGTTGGCTGCCATCTCGTTCGTCTCCACGCGCACGTCCTCGCTGTTGCGAACGTGGAGCCCGTTGCGAACGTTGCGTCGGATCGCGTTGTCCTGGACGAGATTGCGACTGCTCTCGAACACCGATATCCCGTCGCCCTCGTTGGCGAGCAGGAGGTTGCCGACGATCCGGTTCTCGCTGCTCTCGCGGTCGAGCATCACACCGCTGCCCGTGTTTCCCGTGGAGACGTTGTCGAGGATCCAGCTGTTCACGACGCCCCGGGAGAAGATGATCCCGTGGGCGAGCCGCGAGCCGTGGGTGACGTTGCGCGCCACGAGGAGATTCTCGGTGTAGTCGTGGGGGTCGATACCGTAGACGACGCTGTCACCGAAGCGGTTCCCGACGATCGCCACGTCCCGGGCGCGATTGGAGTAGAAGCCGAAGAACAGATCCTCGATGTCGTTGCCGACGAGCCACCCGGTGGGCGCGCGAAGACGCCGCAGGTAGCGACCGAGGCGAGTGCCGCTCGCGACGGGGGCCATCGAGATCCCGAAGGTCCCCGCCCTCCCCTTGTAGCCGAGACCCCGGATTCGCGAGTTGGCGATGTAGGTCCGCGAGCCCTCGGCGCCCAGGATGTAGGGCCGCGGCCTCTGGTCCAGGTACAGGAGGGCTCGCTCCGGCGAGAGCTCCTCCCGCGCCGCGTACGTGCCGGCCTCCCGGTCCCATGCGGAGACCTCCGCGTCGGTGACGAGCAGCTCCCCGCTCGAGTGGACGAACACCCCGTCGGTCACGGACAGGAGCAGGCGCTCACCGTCGGTGACGACCAGCTTGCCCGTCGGGCTGATGAACACGGGGCGCCTGAGCAGATAGCTGCCGTCGGCCAGCCGGTCCAGGACCGTCGGGTCGTCGATCTGCTGGCGTACGCTCTCGAGACCGTAGCTCCCCGCGCCGAGGAGCACGCACCGTGGCTCCTCGTCGCCAGCGGCCGCCCACACGCTGTCCATCTCGATGACGTTGGAGACGTGGAGGAAGTACAGGTCGTCGATCGGCAGCACGCGGGCGGTCCGCCCCGTGAGCTCGGCCGGCAGGCGCGCGCGAACGGCCGCGACGGTGAAGCGCGCGAGGTCCGGCGCACCGGCGAGCAGCGGGCTCGGCGCTCCCGGAGCCGGCCGGTCCGACACCACGTAGCTGCGCGCCGGCACCGGGGGGGCCGGCGCATCGCCGGCGAGAGCCTCGCGCCACCCGAGCGCGCCGAGCGCGCCGAGCGCGCACGCGAGCATGGCCCGGGCGAGGCGAACGGAGCGGTCCGGTGGTGGACGCCCGCGCGGCAACGCTCACAAGCCCCGGAAGGTGATCACCTCCACCGTCGCCGGAACGCCGAGGAGGTCGAGCCCGAGAGGCTCGTCCGGCGTCACGATGACCTCGTGGTAGGAGATGACGTCGGCGCGCATCTGGGTGAGCGGCGTCGCGAAGCGCCGCTCGGGCGGCTCGCCGTAGAGGACGCGCCTCACCGTGCCGTCGAGCATGGTTCGATCCGGCAGCGTCATCCTCACGGGATCGCCGATCGCGATCTGCCTCGCATCCTCGACGCGCACCTTGGCATTGACGTGCGCGCTCCCGTCGGCGGGCAGGAGCGTGAGCAGCGGTTGCCCGAGCGAGACGAACTCGCCCGGCAGCACGTGCCGGCGCAGGATCGTGCAGTCGCAGGGGCTGTCGATGGTGGTCGCGCCGCCGCCGACGAGCTCTGCGTACGCAAGGGGCTGTCCCCGGGTGACCTCGCTGGTCTGCTCGTCGACAATGCTCGAGAAGTAGCTGTGCTGCGGCGCTCGTATCACCACGAGCGGGGCGTCGACGACGGCCGACACCGCCTCCACCACGTACAGGCGCCGGTATCCGGTCCACGCGCTCAGCCCCAGCAGCACGGCGAGCAACGCACAGACGATCGCAAGGCCCAGCCAGCGCCTGGCAAGGGCGCGAATTCCCCCTCCGGGCTCGACCGGTGCGCGCTCCCGCTCGTCGGCATCGCGCTCGCCGGGGTCACGCCTGACCACGTGGATCAGATCTTCCATCGACACGAACTCGCCGAGCAGGTAGCTGTCGATCACGGCCCGGAGCACGGCGACCTGCGGGCTCGAGAGATCCACGAAGCGCACGGCGATGCTCGCGTCCGCCGCGTCGTGACGCGCCACCTGCCCATTGACCTCCACGACCGCCGAGAATCCGTCGAGCCGGAACCAGAGCCTTGCGGGAAACGGGCCCTCGAGCGCCTCGGCCTCGTGGACGCCCGCCACGGCGAACCCGTCGAGGGACCACTCCTGGACCGGGTAGCGCCAGCCGTCGATCTCGACGGTCGCGGGGATCCGGTAGCGTGGGTGCCGGCTCTGCTCACCGTCGTCGTAGACCAGGGTCACGGACATGGATGCACCGTCGCTATCGACTCACGAGCCGCCGATGATGGCGGCCGCGAAGTCCCTGATGTCGCTCCAATCATAGAGCCTCGTGAGGATGCCGACGAAGAAGATCAGCACCATGAGTGACGTCGCCAGGGTGACGTTGGAGAAGAATCGCTGTATCCGGGCGGCAAGCGCGGACTGGCCCGTCGCCAGGGTGGTCCTCTGGCGGGTCCAGCGCTGCTGGTTCAGGTGGCTGAGAACGTAGATTTTCACGAGCGAGCCGTAGATCTGGTTGAAGTACAGCAGCAGCG